>Ga0307419_10000818_pt1 | contig 15956 bp, 6 predicted proteins | sample SalMarWE160230MG_2_FD_202512 | JGI IMG/M metagenome (GOLD analysis project Ga0307419, IMG submission 202512) | Salt marsh sediment microbial communities from the Plum Island Ecosystem LTER, Massachusetts, United States - WE1602-30 | ecosystem: Environmental > Aquatic > Marine > Intertidal zone >... | reverse complement strand
ATAAAAACCCGGGAACTCCTCCGGGCATTAGATCCGGCGAAATTTTAAGAATTAATTCATCAGCCATGAAACCATCCTTTCTTAAATCCACCGCAATCCTGCTGCTCTTGCTCCTTTTGCCGGGACAGGCACTCAGAAGCCAGCTGCAGGGATTCAACCTTTACAACGAACCGGTCGATATAAGCGCCGATTTCAGCGATTTCAGGAACACCTATTACCTGGCAGGCGACCTGGGATCGTTTGACCCGGAAAGCGGCCGGGGGACCATCATTTACAAAAGGAATGAATATTCCACCAGGATGGCCTTCAACAACATGCTGGGCCGGTTCCTGCCGGTCCCGGCCAACGAGTTCCCCGGGAACGAATACGCCGCTTCGCCGGAACTCTCGTTCCGTATAGATTTTGTATCACCGGCGACCGTGCGCCTGCGTGCCTTCTCGGGATCTGAAACGGGATCCGGGGAGACTTCCCTTATGCTTGCCGGGGGTGAGGCCCCGGTGGACCGCTCCTCGTGGACCTACCGCAAAACGGAAGAGGGCCATGAATACTCGAGTAAATCAGGCAGGGTGGTCATATCGGAATCCCCGTGGAGGGTTTCCTTTTACGATGCCCGTGGCAGGCTGCTCACCAGCACCAATCATCACAGCGATAACTCCGGCACCTTCACCCCCGTGCTTCCCTTCTCCTGGGTCAGAAGGGTCACGGATTATTCCAGGAGCTTCGCCGCCTCCTTCAACCTGATGCCGGACGAGAAGATCTACGGGCTCGGGGAATCCTTTACGGCTTTCAATAAAAGGGGACAGAAAGTGGTGCTCTGGACTGACGACGCCAACGGCACACAGAACGAAACCATGTACAAGCCCATCCCCTTCTTCATGAGCAGCCGGGGATACGGCATGTTCATGCACACTTCCAGTCCCATTACCTGCGACTTCGGCAAATATTTTTCCGGGGTGGAGACCCTGATGATCGGGGACGAGGACCTGGATCTTTTTGTTTTCCTGGGTACCCCGAAAGAGATTCTGGATGCTTACACGGATCTCACGGGTAAATCACCGGTGCCCCCGCTCTGGTCCTTCGGGTTCTGGATGAGCCGGATCACTTATTTTTCGGAGGATGAGGGCCGCGCAGTAGTGGATAAACTCAGGCAATATGAGATACCGGCGGATGTTCTGCACTTCGATACGGGCTGGTTCGAGACCGACTGGCGCTGTGACTACAAATTCTCCCCGACAAGGTTCAGGGATCCTGCAAAAATGATACAGGATTTTAAAAAACAGGGGATTGAAACCTGCCTCTGGCAGCTGCCGTATTTTGTCCCCAAAAACACCCTTTTCACCGAAATCGTTGAAAAGGGACTTTATGTAAAAAGCAACAAGGGGACCGTCCCGAACGAGGATGCGGTGCTGGATTTTTCCAATCCTGAGACGGTGGACTGGTACCAGGGGAAGATCAGGGGATTGCTGGAAATGGGCGTCGGGGCCATCAAGGTCGATTTCGGCGAGGCTGCGCCCTATTACGGGATCTATGCATCCGGCAGGACGGGATTTTACGAGCACAATCTCTACCCGCTCAGGTACAACAAGGCCGTCTCGGACATCACCTACCAGGTAAAGGGTGAAAGGATCATCTGGGCCCGCAGTGCATGGGCCGGGAGCCAGCGCTACCCGGTCCACTGGTCGGGGGATCCTGCCAATACCTATTCCGCCATGTCAGCCGTGCTGAGGGGGGGCCTCTCACTGGGCCTCTGCGGGTTTACCTACTGGAGCCATGATATCGGGGGATTTGTTAATAAAGCACCGGAAAACATCTACCGCCACTGGACCCCCTTCGGGATGCTCACATCACATGTGAGAAGCCACGGAGCCCCTCCCACCGAGCCATGGGAATACGGGAAGGATTTCATGAATGCTTTCCGCGAAGCGGACAACCTCAGGTATCGCCTGATGCCTTACATCTATGCCCAGGCGCACCTGTCCTCCGAAGGGGGACTGCCCATGCTCAGGGCGCTCTTTGTCGAATTCCCGGATGACCCCGGCTCCTGGCTTATCGACAACCAGTACATGTTCGGATCGGACCTTTTAGTGGGACCGCTTTTTGACGATGCCAATTCGAGGGATATGTACCTGCCTCCCGGGAACTGGATCGATTACCAGACCGGCAGAACCTACGCCGGGGGCTGGCACCGCATCGAGGCCGGGAAGATCCCCGTAATCCTGCTGGTACGGGATGGCTCGGTCATTCCCCATATCAAACTGGCGCAATCGACCAGATTCATGGACTGGAGCGAACTGGAACTCCGGGTGTTTGCATCGAAAGACCGGGCAGGCCAGGCATGGGTTTGCCTCCCGGGCGACACGGCTCCGTCAAGGATTGATCTGAACTATGAGGAGGGTGCCTATCGCATCGCTACCAACCCGTTCGGAAGCAGGGTCAGGTTCCGGATCGTTCAGGGCAACTATTCGAAGTAGTGGATGTACCAGTTGTTCTCGTCAAGCAGGAGATTGTAGATCTGTTCACGCTGGCCGGCGGGGTATTTTGCTGACACCTTTCTTGCCAGGAAAGAAGGGTCATTCCGCCTTTTGGCAACGCGAATCAGGTCATAAAAGCGTTCGCCTTCAAAGGCCAGCTCCCTGGCTCTCTCATTCAGTATATGCTCTTCCAGGAGGTACTGCTTTTCAAGGAACCTGCCGCCCAGGTCCCGGTACCCGGTGATCTCATTTGTAAAGGGATCATGTATGAACTGTTCGTTGTTGATGTCTATCTTGTCTGCATCATTGGTGAAGCCCACCCTTCCGCGTATTCCAAGTTCGGTCCTCGTCTGGCTCTGGGAATAGTAACTGCCGTTGTTAATTATTCCCAGGGCATTTTCGCTCGTGGTCCGGACCACCCCGTTAATAACACGCTCCCACCACGTAAATACCTCAGCCTGGTAAAGGTGGATCCCGGCGGCGCGGTAGAGTGGGAAATTGGCATCCTGGTCGTAGGTGTACTTGTTGAGGGAGTATTTGATGACTATGGTGTCCATGCCTTCCATCATGTTGTTCACGCTGCGGTAATCCCCCTTGGATTTCAGGTCCAGCATCTCCATCCACTCATCACCGCTTAAATACCGGTAGGAATTGTCAAGGTAAAGGTAGGAGGTCCCGTAACCCCTGTAAAAGTCCCCCGGGATCCCCGGGAAAGCCATTTCAGTCCGGCTTGGATCTGCCTGGTTGTAGGCGTAAACCTGAAACCTCCAGACGGTTTCCCAGAGGAATATCGCGGGACCGCTGGGCTTGAGCATATATTTATGGGGGTGGATGGGTTCGAAAAATTCCTGCAGCAGGTTCTGCTGGAAATTTGCTTTGTTGAACCAGATGGTAAAGATGTGCTCCCTGTTGTCGATGCCGGTGAAAATGCTTCCCCAGTTACCGTTTTGAAAAGCCCCATCCACGTGATATCTCCGGTTGGCGGCGGATGGTGGAGACATGACCACATCAAAATGCAGCCTGGCCATGGTAAGATCACCCTGGGTCAGGTACATGACCCCCAGCAGGGAATGCATTGCATAGGTGTTCCAGATGGTGACCTCCCATGTATTGTCGTTGTTCTCAATGGCATGGTTGACGCCTACCGCCTTTACCTCGTTTTCAAGCTGGTAGGTAAAGTAATCGATGACCAGGGGCAGTTCGTACAGCTGCCTTTCCAGGGTATCGGGCTTATCGTATACGGTATCGTTGTAATACCCGCCTCTCCCGAAATCAATGTACACACTGTCTATGTATATGCCGGGTGTCTCAATGAATGCCATGACCTCTTCCGGGGTTGTCAGTGATTCAGGTAAGAAAGGCACCTTCCCGTAGATTTTCGCCGCAGTAAAATAGGCCCAGGCACGCATGCAGAGTGCTTCCCCGTACAGCCTGTCATAATTGGTGACCGGGGATGAGGGGTCCAGCACCTCAGGATGTTCGCGTTTCAGCACCTTGATAAAATTGTTTGTTGCTGATATAAGCTTGAAGAAATTTACCGGTGAAGCATACCTGTTGGTCCTGGATACGTTGAAATTATATATTTCAATCATGTCCGCATCTGCATTTGCCGTTATGTTCAGGAGGTCTCCCCTCAATTCACCCAGGATGATCAGTTGTTCAACCAGCTGCTGCTGCAGGCCGTACATACCCATTTCCACGGACCGGTATTCGTACCAGTCCTGGTACAGCAGGTCTTCCGTTATATCAAGCTCCTGGGGCGGATTGAAAAACTTCTCACAGGAGGAGGTAAGCAACAGGAAAGCCAGCAGAAGGGATGCAAGTTTAACCTGGTTTTTCATATGTTTCAGGAATGCGCTCATTTTCAAATCTCTAAAATCCAATTTTAATGCCTGCAATGAATTGCCTGGCCTGCGGCGTGAGCCCGTAATCAACCCCCTGGTAGATCTGCTCGTGCGAATAGGCAAACTCCGGGTCATAACCGAGATAATTGCTGAGTGTGTACATGTTGTTCGCCGAAACATAGAATTCCGCATAGTTGAAAACAAGGAATTTATCGGGGATCCGGTAGCTGAGGGTGACGTTTTTCAGGCGAAGGTAAGAACCGTCTTCTATCCACCGGGAAGAAAAATCGGAATTTCCCACGGGATCCTTCCACAGCGCTCTTGGGATATCCGTCACCTGGCCGTCATACTGCCAGCGGTTCAGTACACTGGAACTCTGGTTAGCCAGCCCGGTCATCTGTTCATTCTTATAACGGACATAGTTAAAGACGTCGTTGCCCGATACAAACTGTACAAATCCCGAAAGGGACCACCTGCGATATCTGACAGCAGTGTAAAATCCACCGTGGAAATCCGGCAGGGGAGACCCGATAATCGTTTTATCGAAATCATTGATGATACCGTCCTTTACCCCTTCCGGTCCCGATATATCCTCAAAGATGGCATCACCTGCCCGGAAGGGGATAAGCCTCCTGTTCACCAGTCCCGCTTCATCCGCAGCCGCCTGTGTACTGTAGACCCCCTTGAAAAGATATCCGTAGAAACTGTAAGCCGGTTCCCCGGTCATGTTCACTTTTTCGGCTCCGGGGATCTGGTAAACTTTTTTGCCCCCCTTGATCTCGGTGACCTGGTTTTTCACCTTTGAAAACATGGCCTGCACGTCCCATTTGAAGTTATGGCCGTCGATTATCCTCAGGAAAGCATTGACTTCAAGTCCCCTGTTTTCCATCGCTCCACCGTTTTCCACCCTGAAATCGAAACCGAAATATTCCTCGAGAGGATTATAAATGATCATATCCTGTGTTGAGGATTTGAACAGGTCCACGTTGGTGGTGAAGCGGTTCCCTAAAAGGGACAGGTCCAGTCCCGCATCAAGCTGGGAAACGGTTTCATAGGTAAGCTGGTCATTTTTCACCACGGCAGGGAATAGTCCGACCGTCTCTCTGAATCTAATGGCCTGGTAATAATTCCCTGCGCTTGATTCACCGATGTCGTCATTACCGGTTTTCCCGGCTGTAAGCCTCAGTTTCAGGTCCTCCAGGAAGGATACATTCTTCAGGAAGGATTCGTTTGATATCCTCCAGGCAAGTCCCATTGAATAGAAGGTCCCGACCGGGACATTCCCTATCTTGAAGGTATTGGCGGCATTCCTGCCGATCCTGGAAGATCCGTCGAAGGATACTGTACCGGTCACCATATATTTATCCCGGTACGAGTACGTCAGGTATTCATAAAGAGTAATCGAATTCCAGGTCCTGTTCGCCCCGCCGATTTCCCTCAGGTTGGCCTGGCCATCCTGGAGGTCCCGGTACTGGTCGTTCTCATGGGCATTCTTGGTGAGTCCCCAGTCCAGCTCGAACTTGTTGGTAAAGATGTGAACGCCCGTATTGGATGTCAGGCGGTGACTGTTCCCGAAATTCCGGCTGAAGCGCAGGTAGGTCTGGTTATAGAAGGTATTCAGGTCATTGTTCGTGGCCTTGGAAACATTGATCGCTTCATCGTTGTAATAATGTTCCATTCCCCGGTTGGGCATGAAGATCTGTTCCTTCAGAATGCTATAGCTGATGTTGAAATCACAGTTGAAGCTGAGGTAATCATTGATGGTGCCCTCCAGTCCCAGGGTAGAGAAAAAACTGGAATTATAATTCTTCGCCTCGTAGTTGCTGATTATGGCAAGGGGATTGCTGGTTCCCATCTCATCCACCTCGGCAAGGGTATTTACTTCATTGCCGTCGATATCATACTGGTATGGATTCAGCATAGGGGATTTTGCCAGGCTTGCCAGGATGGGACTGGTCTGTTCCACTGTCGCGGCTTCCTTCAGCCTTGAGTTATTGGTGTTAAGAGAAACCCCCGCATTCATCTTCAGCCAGGTAAAAATATTAAGGCGGCCAACAAAACGCAGGTTATAGGCCTGGTAACCCGTGGTCTTAATGATCCCTCCGCTATTGGTGTAGCCGAAGGAGAGCCCGTACCGTGCAATTTCATCCCCTCCCTTGACCTGAACGTTCATAGTGGACATGAGTGCGTTGCCGAAGATGATCTTCTGCCAGTTGGTATTATGCTGGTAATCAATATAATTTTCATCCTCTTTGGTAACGTAAAGTCCCGGGTACAGTTCCCGGATATCCTCCTCGAACATCCCGGATGTAAAAAGGACCTCATTCAGAAGGGTTTTGTTCTGGTCGGCATTCAGCTGGGGGATCAGGTTGGATGGGGCCAGGGAATACCCGAACCTGAGATCCACATCAATGGTTGTCTGGGTTACGCTTGGATCGAGTGTTTCAATCAGGATCAGCCCGTTGGATGCCCTGGAACCATAGGTCGAGGTGATGGTGGGGTCCCGGATGATTATGGTCCTTGAAATGTCTGAGGGATTGAGATCAAGGAGGGAATTATGTTCAAATCCCGCAAGGTTTGAACCGAATATCCCGGGCGATGTCAGCGGTATCCCGTCAATCACGTAAAGGGGCCGGTTGGTGGCATTGATGGAATTCACCCCCCTGATAAAGGTCACTGCCCCGCTCCCGGGCATGCCGGAACGGTTTACGACAAACATTCCCGGGACCCGACCCTGCATGTACTGGTCCACGGAATGGATGCTTGATTCGTAAATGTACTCCACGTTCAGTTCGCTCTGGGCCGGGATGACATTTCTCCTCGGAACCTGCAGCGTCATGACGGTCATCGGATCGTCACCGGAAACCATGTCCTCCGGGGTAAGGTATACTTCCAGGGACTCCCTGCGGTCAAGGAAAATCCTCCTGGTTTTATATTTAGCAGTCGGTGCAATGATGATCCAGGCATCGCAGGGGACCGAGTCAATGCTGAACTGTCCGGTGGAATCCGTCACCACCGGAAGCCGGCTTGATCCGCGGACGCTTACGGAGACATCGGGCACAGGTTCTCCTCTTCCGGATAATACATGTCCTTTAAGGGAATAAAGGTCCTGGCCCGGACCGGGACATGAAATGAAAACCAGTCCCACGACCAGGAGTAACCATCTGTATTTTTTTAGCATTTTCATCATGTACTCCAGCGCTGTTTTATTTTTTCGCCTCCGGTGTAAATTCGATATAATCGATCACCAGCCCGTTGCCGGCAACCTGTCCGGGACCCTTATACTCGAAGCGTATCTTTACCCTGCCGAAATCCTCGATGGCAACGTTGCAGGCATCGAAGCGGTTGAAGCGCCCTTCCGGCAGGAACCGGCCACCCTCACAGCTCCAGTAGATCCCCCTGTTGACCACGTAATCATAATAATCGAAATCCTCCAGGACAAGCACATCGTTCACGTAGATGTCATAGATGCCCCCGACGTCCATATGGGTCCTTACCACCATGTGATATAAGCCGGGGAACATGGTCTCCGTTTTAAACTCCAGTGAATATTTGCCCGTGTAGCCCTTGGTGAAAGCTATGTTCATAACCGAGTCATTGGATGCCGTTGGTATGTATTCTTTTTTTACTTCAAAGGGCAGGTCGCTTTTTACGATCACCTCTTCCTTCCAGGTGTACTTTCCCAGTCCCGTAGTCTTGAGGAGCCATTCCCCTTCAAATCTGGAGGAGCCAATGTAGAGCGAGTCGGGAACGGTAAAATCCGCATAGTTATAGGCATAACCGTTGCTGCAGAGGGCTTTCCCAGTTGGTGCATAGGTAACTACGATGCTGTCCCCCAGGATATTCTTCAGCTTGATGCTGTCCTTTCCTGGCCTGAACATGAATTCGTATTCCTCCATCTGGTTCTCAAAAACCCCGTGTTCAAGCAGGTGCGGGATCAGGACATCGTACTGCCATTCAAGCGGGATGTCATTGTAATCGATAAAACTACCACCCAGTTTCTCCGCCATCTCAGTCAGGGCGGCTTCATAATCATCCTTGAGCGGGAACACAATGGTAGCGGTCTTGTTCCTGAATTCCTTCGAAACCGGGAAGTATTCGGCCTCGAATTTATTATAGATGGTAGAGACCGTATCATAGATGGTATTGCCCAGGGAGTCGAAACCTTTGGGCCGGCTTTTTTCCTTGTCCAGCACGATGGAATCCTGCTCATCGATGTAATCCTTCAGAACTGGATTATGGACCTCGAAGAACTCATACAGGTTGGGTTTGGGCTCGGCCACCCGGTCCATGGTGAAATACTTTCCGTTAAGGTAAAGGGGACTTTCAAATTGAAGCGGGATCCCGTCGAAAAGGGAGGAATTGGCCGTGTGCTCGAAAACGGCAAATTTTTCGGCCAGGGTCTGAACTTTACGTGTGCCCTGAATGCTGCCGGATTGTATGAAATGTTGCGAGATGTGGTAATCAAGGATGGAAAGGGTTACCTCGCCCGTATCGAGCAGCACTTCGAATGCGTCGTTGTCCGGTATAAAAAGGGTGTAGCTGTCATTGGTCAGGAAAAGAGTGTCATAACTGAATTCTTTCATGTAATGGACGAAGGTGGAAAGCTCAGACTGTCTCTGAATTGCATCCCATACATTTTCATTGACGGTTTCAGGCTGTGTACCGTAATGCTCTTCCCAGTATTTTTCGCAACCCAGCAAGATTACCAGTACTGCCATCCCTCCTATTGCTCTTATATGGTTCATGCTTTCCGGTATTAATTCGGTTCGAACCGGACGAAATCCCAGTAGAAGCTGCCCGGTATCAGCGTCCGGATCGTTACGGTATGCTGTTCATATTTTAAAAAATCGATCGTTCCCAGCGTCCTGGTGGTGAAGGGACTCGTAGTTGAACCCCCGCTTGCCAGGTTAACCAGGCCACCCATGTTTTTCCCATCGATGAACACTTCGACAACAGCATTGCCCCGGTTCAGTCCCTCGAACCTGAGCAGTACCCTGTATCTTCCCCCCACAATCTTCGGTACGGTATACGATATCGAAAAATCACCGCTGATATAAAGGTAATCAGCCCCCCAGGCCGAACTCTCCTGTGGAGATGCCTCCTCTGTAAAGAACAGGTCAGCACCGGTCCACCTGATGTGGTAAAGCGCGGTGGTATCATCGATCAGGTAGGTGCCCGGTTCCAGCCTGTATGTATTAAGAAGCGGCTCCTCGTAAAATTCGTAGGTCTGTATGGCTCTTGAGGGCTGCTGTGGCCTCATGATCTGATCGATGATATGTATTGCGCCGCTCTGGGATATCACATTGCTGGCATCATAATCGAACCCGATGTAATCGATGATTACGGTATCCGGGGTATTGATGATGGTGTCAAAGATCTGCTTGCCCTTGTTGATGATTATATCCAGTCCCATCCCGTTGATGTTCAGGGGAATCTCTGAATAGGTGCTGTAATTCGTGCTTTTCTCCTCAAAATCGCCCAGGAATTCATTGTCCGTTATCATGTGGTAGGCAGTGAAGGTATGAAGCGGGTTGGAAGGATTGGTGTAATCGCTGCGATCCGGGCTGACGGAGGCGGCCAGGTCCTCCAGGGTGTATATATCCCGCTTGTTGAATACCGTATCGGGTTCGACCAGGAGCGTGATGGCGCTTCCCGTCGCATTTTCATCCTTCAGGTTGATCTCAATCACTTCCTGGAGGCCCGTCGCATCCACGGCGGACTTGAAGATGGAATACCCGGAATGCTGCTGAAGCCATTCATAGGTGTTAAAATTAACGGGGTGCAGGGTGCTCCCGATCACATGGACGTAACCGTTTGACAGTTCAATGTTGGGCTGGATGACGGGGGCCTGGTTGTTGATCTTGTAATAAGACGTATCTTCTTCAATGACGAAATTCACGGTCAGGAGATCCCCCGACATGGTATATCCCGGCAATGCCCCGAAAGGAAAATCATTCGAATTGATGCCCAGCAGGACGGTATGGTAGCGTCCCAGGTCGGATGAATATTCCTTATCCTGCAGAAGCTCATCGAGTGATGAAAAGATCCCGCTTTCCGCAATGAATTTGTCAATTGCATCGTTCCCGGGAAGGAACAGGGTGTAGCCGGTCGCGTAAGGATTATAAGCACTAAGGGTTTTGTCGATGCCTGCGACTTCAAGGATGCGCAGGAAGCTGGAATATTTATCCTCATTTTCGACCATGTAATCATAGATCGTCATTTTTTCCTGGTCCTCAAATCCGGCTTCTATCACCTGATGCTTGCAGGACTGGAACCCGGTAGCCAGGAATAAAAGGGCCGATATGACGCAGATCTGTCTCATTGTTTAATAGTCATAGTAAGGATTCTGGAGAAGGTTCTTATTGCGCTCCAGTTCTGTTTTATAGATGGGCATATACCAGCCGAGCGGATTGGTAAGCTTGGTGGCAAGTATCCTTTTCTGGGTGGAGGGTACATTGGCCACGATGATCTCTATAAGCTTGCCTTTCCGGGCATAATTGTTCCTCCTTCCCATTCTCATAAGATCGAACCAGCGTTTGCCTTCAAAGGCGAGTTCGAGGGCACGTTCCTCCAGTATCACGTCTTCGTATGCCTGGGGGGAACTGGGCACACTGAGGGGAGTATCGAATCCAGCCCTGCTCCGGATGAGGTTCAGGATCTGGGCAGCTTCGCCAAAGCGTTCCAGCTGTGAAAGCGCTTCTGCTTTCATCAGCAATACGTCCGCCAGGCGGTAAATGATGTAATTGCAGCTGGTCTGGTCGATTCCTGTCCGCACGGATTCCCCGTCTGCCTGCCTTCCGACGTATTTCCAGATGATGTAATCGTTCTCGCTGTACCTCTTGATGGATGCATCCTCGGCCCTGACGGTTTCCCTGGTGGATGAACCTTTCCTGAAGCTCTCTATGGCTTTGGGACTCGGATCATAATTGTAGCTGTTCCGGTTGGTCAACCCGTACATGCTGTTTTCCTGGTTGAGGCTCCGGTTAAACTGGAATTCGTAAATGCTTTCAAGGGTATTGCCGGGATAATATAATTCGAACCACCTGGAACCTGGCATGAGCACGTATTCCGTATTGGCCTCGATCCTCTGCACATGTGCAATGCAGTCCCGGTAATCAAAAAGCCAGAGGGCAATATCCGCAAGCAGGGCATCGTAGGCGGCCTTGGTCACGCGCCCCTTGTTTTCCGCAAGGGTACGGTATCCGTCCGTGGTGGCATAAATTCTTTTATCCACCAGGTCCTTCGATACTTTTCTCAGGATCTCTTCCCCGTCGGATTTCTCAACGTAAAGGTCGGTATCGTCGGTCTCGGTGGGTTCCGTGATATAGGGCACATCCCCGAATACCCTGACCAGGTAAAAGTAGGCCAGGCCCCTAAGCCAGTAAACCTCTGACAGGTATCCGTTCATCGCATAATCCGTAAATGTATTATCCACTTTCTTCACCTCGGGCGCATTTTTAATCACTTCATTGCAATAATCAATTACGGTATAGAACTGGTTCCAGTTGCAAAGGGAGTTATCGGAGTAAATATTGCCTTCCGCAACCTTCCGGTCGTCGTTTCCCTGGTTTACGTCCCCGACGACCATATCCGCCCGGATCTCCCCGTATTTAAAGAGCAGCTCGTCCATCGCTGCAAATTCCTGGTAAGCCCCCATTACAACAGCCTCAACGTCCTCCTTGGACTGCCAGAATTCCTCCCTTATGAGTCCCTGTGGCGGGATAAGGACCAGCCAGTCGCTGCAGGCGGTGGGAACCATGAGCGCCAGGATGATCAGTATATGTTTGATTCCAGTCTTCATCTGATGAACGTTTTAGAAACCGGCTGAAATGCTCAATGTGAGAATTCTGGGCGGCGGCGTTTTTGCCTGGTCCACTCCAATCCAGAAGGGATCGCTGGCATCCTGACCTACCTCGGGATCCTGCCCGGAATACCGGGTCCATGTAAACAGCTTGCGTCCGCTGAGAGCAACGCTCAGTCTCCTGAGGCGAAGCTTGCGACAGATCTCCGGTTTCAATTCATAGGCAACCACGAAATTAATAAGGCGAAGGAAATCGCCCTGCTCAACGTAACGGTCCGAACCGAGATTATTGGCCGGGTGATTCAGGTAAGCCCTGGGAAGCATCCCCGCTTCATCCTGTCCCTGAACCCTCCAGCGGCTCAGGGTCGCCTTGCTCTGGTTGTTCCGGTTCAGCATGCCTTCGGTCTGCATGGCCACCTTATTGATGATGTCGAAACCGAGGCGGTATTGGAAATTACAGGAAACATCGATGTTCCAGTATTTCACCGTGGCACCGAACCCACCGATAAAATCCGGGTTGGAATCGCCGATGTAAACCACGTCGTTCAGGTCTATTTTCCCGTCGTGATTCATGTCCTCATAGATTGCATCGCCCCCCTTGAAGGTATACTGGTCGGTATAGGTCAGCGGAAGGGGGATGCCTTTGCTGTCGTAAAGGATGTTGCCGTTCGCATCCCTGGCAATGACATCTTTATCACTCGGGTAAACCCCCAGGTAATGGAATCCGAAAAAGGATCCGATTGGTTCACCTTCCACAACGCGCAGGGGATAATCCTCGTTGCCGATGGCAGTGGAACGTTCGGTGTTAAAATTCTCGGGCAACCGGTTAAAGGAATTGACGTTCCTGGAAATATTGAAATTCAGTCCCACCCAGATCTTTTCACGTCGGATGACGTTATAATCCGACATCAGTTCCCATCCTTTGTTTTCGAGCTGTCCCCCGTTAAGGTATTTCAGCTGGTTAAACCCGGAGGACCTTGGAATATCGTAATCTTTGAACAGAAGGTCATTGGTTACTTTCTGGTAGACGTCCCCTTCAATGTAGAGGCGGTTATTGAACAGGTTAAGCTCCATTCCCACGTCAACCGAAGAAACCGACTCCCACTGCAGGTTACTGAGCTGTATCTGGCTGGGAACGATGGCAGGGAAGGTCATGTAACTGCCGTTGCCGGCGGTTACATAAGTAGCATAGCGGGCATAAGCATCACCCGGCTGCCTGCCTGATATGCCCCAGCTGGCCCTGAGCATGCTTGAACCCAGCCATTGAACGGATTTCATAAAAGGCTCGTCGGAGAATCTCCAGGCGGCGGATATTCCCGGGAATGATCCCCAGCGGTTATTCACGCCGAAGGAGGAAGCCGCATCGGTACGGAAAGTGGTCTGGAGCATGTAGCGGTCCAGGTACTTGTAATTGAGGTTCACCAGGAGCCCGATCTCCCGGGATTCGCCCGAGCCTGTCCCGATCCAGTTGATCTGCCCGTCAATGGAAGGATCCCTGATATCGGTACTGGGGATCTTGTTGCTCTGGATGTTCATCCATTCATACCTCGACTGGCTGCTGATGAATGTCGCGGCGCCGGAAAGGACATGCCGTTCTGTTTTGAAGGGGGAATTGAAGGAGATCTGGGTTTCCGTATGGATGGATGAATTGTTGTTGTTGCTTTCTTCGGCCTTGTTGACGGTCCATGCCAGCCAGTCCGTACCCAGTGCATTGTAAGGCAGGTAATTCTGCGCTTTGGATCCGCCGAATGAAAAAGCGACGGTCTGCCTGAAGATCAGCCAGGGCAGGATGGTATACCTGAGCCTGAAGGTGTTCTGGAGATCGTTCTCGATGCGGTCGTCACGTCCGAGATTGGCAACTGCCACAGGATTGTAATAAATACTTCCTGATCCCTGGTAGGAATTAATCGGGGTAAAATATTCCCCGGTCGGCTGACCTTTTGAATCGTATTCCCAGATGCTCATGTTCGGTGCCTTGATATAGGCCATTTCCCTGATATTCCTTTTATGAATACCGCTTCCATCATCGAGTTCCAGGTTCCCGTCAATATTGTTCTTGTTGTAATTGAACTGGATGGTGAAAAGGAACTTGTTGGAAAGATGGTAATCCAGGTTCACCCGGGTGGAGAAACGTTTGGCGCCGGTGCTTATGGTGGTCCCCCCTTCATTGATGTAACTGAAGGAGGTAAAGTACGTGGCCTTCTCACCCCCTCCGGAGATCTTAAAATAGTGGTCATGGGTATAGGCTGTCCGCGTAATGGTGCTGATCCAGTCCGTATTGGCTGAGTAGTTATAGAAATCCGGGTAATCCCTGTCGTAGGCAATTTCAGGCGGGATGTCGAACACCCCCTGGGCGTTGTGCCATTCCTCCAGCTGCAGCATGATGTACTCGTCACCGTTCAGCATCGGGATGGCGGGAGGCTGAATATTCACGCTCCCCTTGTACTGGTAATCGAACTGGACCTTCCCCATCCTGCCCTTGTGGGTTTCAATCAGCAGGACCCCGTCGGCTCCCCTTGAACCGTAGATGGCCGTTGAGGCTGCATCTTTCAGGATCTCGATGGATTTGATGTCCTGAACGGGGATGTTCACCAGGTTCCCGATGTCTTCCTGGTCGGCCGAACTCAGGCTGAATCCCTCGGGTGTGTTAAACTGTGGAATTCCGTCCAGCACGATCAGGGGTTTGTTGTTCCCCATGGAGCTCAATCCCCTGATGACCAGCTGGGAGCCTGATCCCGGATCGCCGGAGGCACTGATGATGTCCAGGCCGCTTACCTTTCCCTGGAGTGCATCGGTCATGGAAATCACACCGGCATCCTGCATATCCACCAGGTCGAGCTTTACGGTGGATGTTGCATTGTCGCGGTCATCAACATTAATAAGCGTACTGGAAGATTTTGCCTGGGCTGTTACGGTCACCTCCTCTATGTCCAGCGAGGTGGTCTCGAGTTTTACGGTTATCGGTTTGGAAGGGTCGACGTCAATTTCCTGGGTCTCGTACCCGATCACGCTCACCTTGACAACGTTATTCCTATCCTTCATCTCGAGGATAAAGTCCCCGTTGACATTCGTAACCGTACCGTTGATGATCCGGTTATCCTTGTCGTATTCGATTATATTGGCACCGATGATCGTTGAATTATCGGCCTTATCGATAATTCTGCCCCTGATGATCACCCCCTGCTGTGCATAAGCTGCCGGTAACGAAAGCAGGGCGAGGAACAGAAGTATGGTTTTTTTCATAACCCAAAGTGAATTAAACAGCTTATCTGGTATCCATCAATCCATGCTCAAACACCCGGTTAACCGCGTGTACCACGGCGTTGCTTATCGTATTGGCAAACACTTCATCGCCCGTGCCAAGGTTGATCCCTGCGATACGGTTGGTCGCGCCGGACTCATTGATATCGATGTAATCCCCTCCCGACTTATCAGGGAAATGAATAAGATCGATGCCTGGTTCGATGTAAACCTTTGAATATACGGTAATGAATTCCGTGGAAGTTTCGTCGCGCCGGAGGGTTTCATAATACCCGGGGGACTGGCGGCCATCCGTGAATATCATTTTTCCCTGCACGAAATGCATGAGGCAGAACTGCTTCATCTGGGCCGTGGTCAGGGTGGTATCGGCCAGCCAGATGTTCAGCACCGAATCCGTCGGTGCAAATACCGTGTAAATTTCGTTGTCGGAGATGAAACTGTACCGGTTATAGGCATCCTGGCTCAGTCCCGCCTGCCGGATAAGGTTATGAAATCTCGGGAAGTTGTTTTGTATCAGCGAGTACAGGCTCGACGATGAAAAACTGAACCAGCTCTTTATGTCGTAGGTGGTCCCGT
>Ga0307419_10000809_pt1 | contig 16013 bp, 12 predicted proteins | sample SalMarWE160230MG_2_FD_202512 | JGI IMG/M metagenome (GOLD analysis project Ga0307419, IMG submission 202512) | Salt marsh sediment microbial communities from the Plum Island Ecosystem LTER, Massachusetts, United States - WE1602-30 | ecosystem: Environmental > Aquatic > Marine > Intertidal zone... | reverse complement strand
TCAGCGTCGGGGAGCGGGACCTGGTGCGGGGCGTGCTGGAGGACATGGGAATGGTCGGCGTCTTCTGGCGCGCCCGGATCCGGCCCGGGAGTCCGTTCGCGTTCGGTCTCCTCCCCGGCGCCCGGCCCGTATTCGGACTCCCCGGGAATCCCGTCTCCGCGCTCGTCACCTTCGAGGTCCTGGTGCGCCCCGCTCTGCGCCGCATGGCCGGCCACGCGAGACTCGAACGACGCCGGCGGCTGGCGGAGCTGGCCGAGGACGTCCGCGGAGAGGCCCGCCTCACGCACTTCTTCCGGGTGCGGCTCGCCGAGCGCCAGGAGGCTGTCCCGCTCGCCCGGCTCACCGGTCCCCAGGGCTCGGGGATCCTCTCCTCGGTGGCCCGGGCCGACGGTCTCCTGATCCTCCCCGAGGGCGTGGAGACCCTGCCGGCCGGGTCGCGCGCCGGGGTGATCCCGCTCGACCCGTGGGCCCCGCGCCCGGGCTCCGGAGGGACGTGAGCCGGGGCGTCACCCTCCTGGTGGGGACGAGACGCGGCCTGTTCCGCTTCACCTCCGACCGGGACCGTACGACGTGGATCCTGGACGGGCCTCTCCTTCCCGGCCTCGAGGTCTATCACGCGTTCCTCGATCCCGCCGACCCGGAGCGCGGCTGGGCGGCGGTCCGGCACCCGGCCTGGGGTGCGCGCGTCCACGTCACGCGGGATGGAGGTCGGACCTGGGACCCTCTTCCGGCACGACCCGCCTTCCCCGGGGAGGCGGGCCGTGCGGTGGAAGCCATCTGGCACGTCGCGCGCGGCGGAGCGAGTGAGCCCGGTCGGCTGTGGGCGGCCGCCGAGCCGGCCGCGCTGTTCACCAGCCACGACGGCGGCGAGAGCTGGAGCTGGGTGCGGTCGCTGGACGAGCACCCGACGCGCGGCAGCTGGCAGCCCGCCAGGGGCGGGCTCGCGCTCCACTCGGTGCAGGTCGACCCGGAGGATCCGGCGCGCGTCTACGTGGCGCTGTCCGCGGGCGGCTGCTATCGGAGCGACGATGCCGGAGCCAGCTGGAAGGCCATCAACGCGGGGGTACGCGCCGAGTTCCGGCCGGGACCGCTCCCCGAGGCGGGCCAGTGTGTCCACGCCCTCCGGCTCCACCCGGCCCGGCCGGAGCGCCTGTACCAGCAGAACCATTGCGGCACGTATCGCTCGGACGACCGCGGCGAGAGCTGGACCGAGATCACGAGCGACCTCCCCAGCGACTTCGGCTACGGGATCGGCCTCGACCCGAGGGACCCGGACCGAGCCTGGGTGGTCCCCGAGGAGAGCAGCTACATGCGGGCGGTGTGCGGCGGACGGCTGAGGGTGTTCGAGACGACCGACGCGGGCGCCAGCTGGACCGCGCGCCACGAGGGGCTCCCGCAGGCGAACGCCTGGGTCTCCGTGCTTCGCGAGGCGCTGTGCACCGACGACACCGAGCCGTCCGGCGTGCACTTCGGCACGACCACCGGGCAGCTGTTCACGAGCCCGGATGGCCGCCGCTGGACCGAGACGGCCCGCTACCTCCCCTCGATCCTCTCCGTCACCGCGAGCGCCGCCGCCTGACCCTGCGTCCGGCTACTCGCTGGCTCCGGGCGCCGGCGGACGCCACGACAGCACCAGCCCGGCGCTGGTGTAGCCCCCTCCCACCGCCGTGAGCACGATCCGCGTCGGGTCGGCCAGCGGCCCGTGCTTGCCGCGCAGCACCTCGTCCAGCGCCACCGCCACCGTCGAGGCGGACAGGTTCCCGTACGACTGGATCGTGTGCACGACCCGCCCGTCCTCCAGGGGCAGCAGACGCTCCAGCCCCCGGGTGATCCGGAGATTGGCCTGGTGCGGCACGACGTAGTCGATGTCCCCCCAGCCCAGATCGGTGGCCTCGAGGGCGTGCTCGGCGACGCGCTTCATGGCCTGGATGGCCTGGCGGAGCACGTTGGGCCCACCTCCCATGTGGAGCTTGGGGATCGGCTCCTCCTCGGTTTCCCACCCCTGACCCAGCAGGTTCAGGTGCTCGTAGGCGTAGTCAGCCTCCAGGTACGGCGGCCCCAGGACCCCCTCGCCCTCCTCGCAGCCCGTGAGCACGGCGGCCCCGGCGCCGTCGGCGAACAGTACGGCCGTCTTCGGATCGGCGTAGTTGGTGATCTTCGAGAGCGAGTCGCCCGACGCGACGAGGACGTGGCGAGCGGTGCCCGCCCGGATGTGCGCGTAGGCGCTGGCCATGGCGTACACGAAACCCGCGCAGGCGGCGTTGAGCACGTACCCGCCCACGCGCGGGGCCCCGAGCTCCGCCGCCACCGTGCAGGCCACGTTGGGCACCTGACGGCTCCCGGTGAGCGACCCCACCAGGACCAGGTCCAGGTCGGTGGCCTCCATACCGGCGGCGGCCAGCGCCCGGCGGCCCGCCTCCGCGCACAGGAGCTCGGTGGTGAGGCCGTCCCCCGACTCCACCCTCCGGCGTTCCTCGATGCCCGTGACCTGCTGGGCCCACAGGTCGAAGACCTCCACGGCCGAGAGCCGCTCCACATCCTCCACGCCCTTCAGCGCGCCGCGCGCGCGCTCGACGTCGAAGTTCTCCCGGATCCCGGGGACCTCGAACAGGGCCCTGTTGTCCAGTCGGGTCGGCGGAAGAAAGCTTCCCGTTCCCGCGACCCGGGCGCTGGCCTGACCTCGGCTCACTCGTGCCTCCAGGGTGACTCGCCCCGCCCCCGGCCCGTCTCCACACGGGCGAGCGGCATCGAAGGACCGCCATCTCGGCTCGCGACGGTGGGCGAAGATAGATGGGCCGCGTCGGTCGCTCAACGAACGGCGCTGTCCCGCCCTCTGGAACACCGGCCGGGGCGCGTGCATATTGCTCGCCCAGCGTGAGTGACGGGCTAAGTCGCCGCCTTCGGCGCAGATCCTGCTTCGCTCCCGCCCCGGCGCCGGGGGACCGCACGCTTCCCACGGCGACGCGGACGCCGAACGGAACACGACCCATGCAAGGATGCGGACCCCATGCTCTCCTCTCGCGCCGCTAAGCTCGGAACGCCCTTGCGGCTGGCCGCCGCGGGCCTCGCCCTCCTCCTGGCCACCGCTCCGGCGGCCGCCCAGGGGAGCGGCGGCGCCTCCTCCGACGCCTCCACGCGCCAGATGCAGCAGGAGCTGCAGCAGGTCGGACAGAAGGTCATCCAGCTCCGCCAGCAAGCCCTCCAGGACTCTGCCATCCAGAGTGAACAGGACAAGCTGCAGGTGGAGATTCAGACGAAGATGGTCTCGATCGACTCGGCGACCACGCAGCGCCTGGACCGGATCAAGGCCATCACGCAGGAGTTCCAGCAGGCCCAGCAGAGCCAGGACACCGCGAAGATCCAGTCCCTCATGGCCGAGTACCAGCAGCTCACCCAGAAGAACCAGGCCGTGGAGATGCAGGCGATGCAGGACTCCGAACTGGCCGCGGAGCTGGACAGCTTCCGCACCAACCTGATCCAGCGCATGAACGCGATCGACCCGAAGGCCGACTCGCTGATCTCGCGCCTGCAGGCGCTGCAGGCCGAGCTCCAGGGCCAGGCGCAGGACACGAGCGAGTCGGGACGCCGCTGAGCCGCCGGCCCCCCGGCGGTGCCCCGGGTAGTCCCGGCTCCCGGGTCCCGCCTCCTAGCCCCCGGGGAGCGAGTCCCTGACGCTGTCCACGCGAGCCTCCTCCTGCGGATAGGGACGCAGGAGGGCCGCGGCGCGCTCCAGCAGTCCCCGCGCCACCACTGGTTCCCCGAGGGCGATGCGGGCGCGCGCCAGGGCCAGATAGGCCCGGCCGTTGGAGGGATCGACCCGAACCGCGCGCTCCAGCACCGAGGCCGCCTCGCTCGGGCGCTTGGCCCCGAGAAGCGCGCGCCCCCTCTCCACCAGGCGCTCGGAGGCGGTGCGCTCGGGGGTGGAGGCCCTCGCGTCCACGGCGGGAACGGCGCTCCCCTCCCGTCCGCCCGCGCACGCGGCCAGCGGAGCGCCGAGCAGGAGCGCGATCGCGAAGGCCCTCGTCCCGTGGCTCACCGCGCGCCCTCGGCGGACGTGCAGCGCCGGGTGGGCTCCGTGCCTTCCAGGAACACCTCCTCGCGGGTGGCTCCACACGACCCGTCGGGAAGCAACCCGGTCGAGCTGTCCACCGTGACCGTCCGGATCCCCGGCGGCACCGGGAACGGATCCGGCCCCGGGTCCCCGACCTCCTTCATGAAGCGCACCCAGATCGGGAGGGCCGCCACCGCGCCCGGCAGGCCCAGGGAGCGGTTGTCGTCGAAGCCGACCCAGACGACCGTGACCAGCGACGGGGTGAAGCCGGCGAACCACGCATCGCGGTAGTCGCTGCTGGTTCCGGTCTTTCCCGCCGCATCCCCCCCGTAGCCCAGCTCCCGCGCCGAGGCCGCGGTGCCGCGCTCCAGGACGTCCTGGAGCGCCCGGTCGACCAGGTAGACGGGTCCGGCCGGCGCGACCCGTCGCAGGGTGAGCTCGCGCGCCTCCGCCTCGCGTCCGTCGGACTGGACCACGTGGAGCACGGTGAGCGGGTCCGGTCGTATGCCGCCGCCCGCGAGCGCCGCGTACGCGGAAGCCATCGTGAGCGGCGTCGCCTCGAAGGCGCCGAGCGACACGGACGGCACCGGCCGGAGGCGGCCCTCGACGCCGAGCTCGCGGGCGGTGCGCACGACGGCCGGCAGTCCCACCTCGAGGCCGAGGCGGGCGGTGGCCAGGTTGTAGCTGTGCACCAGCGCGTCACGGAGCGGCACCCTCCCGTGCTCCCGTCCATCGTAGTTCCCCGGCGACCACACCGTACCGTCGTCCTGCCGCACCCGGAGGGTCGAGTCGGCCACCGGCGTGGCCAGCGTCCAGCGTCCGGTCGTGTCCTCGAGCGCGGTGAGATAGACGAAGGGCTTGAACAGGGAGCCGGGCTGACGGCGGGCATCGGCCGCGCGGTCAAACTGCGTGACGCCGTACGAGCGCCCCCCCACCATCGCGATTACGTCGCCGGTACGGGGATCCATGGCCACGAGGGCCGCCTGGAGCGCCCCCTCCCCCGATCGCCGGAGGTCGGGATGCGCTTCCTCGAGCGCCGCGAGACCCTCCCGCACGGCGTTTCGGGCCACCCGCTGCGCGCGGGGCTCGAGGGTCGTGAAGATCCGGAGGCCCTCCCGACGCAGCGCGTCGCGGGGATAGCGACGCTCGAGCTCCCCCTCCACGTAGTCGACGAAGTACGGCGCCGCGTCCAGCGGACGCTCCGCGGAGGCCCGGGGGAGCGGCTGGCGCTCGGCCCGGGCGCGCTGGTCGGCGTCGATGAGCCGGCGCGCCGCCATGAGCCCGAGGACGACCGAGCGCCGTCGGCGGGCCGCCTCGGGATGCCGGAAGGGATCGTAGGCGGCCGGGCTGCGGATCATGCCTGCCAGGAGCGCGGACTGCGCCAGGTCCAGGCTCGAGACGTCGCGCGAGAAGTAGTGCCGGGCGGCCTCCTGCACCCCGACGATGCTGACCGGCCCGTCCTGCCCCAGGTAGACCTCGTCCAGGTAGGCCCGGAGGATCTCGGCCTTGGAGTGCTCGTGCTCGAGCACGACGGCCATGACCGCCTCGCGCAGCTTCCTCCCGAGCGTCTTGCGGGGCGTGAGGTAGTAGTTCTTCACCAGCTGCTGCGTGAGCGTGCTCCCACCCTGGTCCAGTCGTCCGTGCAGGAGGTCGTGCACGGCGGCGCCTGCCAGCCGTACCGGGTCCACGCCGCCGTGGTCGAAGAAGCGCCGGTCCTCGACGGTGAGGACCGCCTCGACCAGGCGCGCGGGGACGCGCTGGAGGGGAACCGGTGACCGGAGCACCATGCGGCGGTCCAGTACGCTGGCGATGGTCGCCGGCTCGAGACGGACGTCCAGGGCGGCGGTGTCGGCCACCCGGTCCGTGAGGGAGAGGATGCGCCCGGCGCCGAGGCGGATGTCGAGCGGAAAGCCGGCCGCCAACCCGTCCGGAGGTGGATAGGCGAAAGCGTGGAGGCCCACCTGCAGCGCATCGCCGCGCACGCGGTACTCCCCCGTGCGAACCGGCCCCGGGCCATCCATCCTGCGGTAGCCCCGCGCCTCCAGCTCCCGCACGAGGTCCGCGCGGCCCAGCGTCCGCCCCGGATACAGGTCGAGCGCGCGGGAGTAGATCCGCGAGGGCGCGCTCGAGGAGTGCCTGGCCCACGTCTCCTCGATGAGGCCACCCACGTGCCTCACGTAGAGCCACGCGGCGACCATCGCGATGACGGCTCCCACCGCCAGGAGCGGCAGGAGCCGTGACCAAGCGACACGGCGGTGTCGGTCGGCCGGCATTCGCGCCCGGTCAGCCTCCGCCCGGACCCCCGTGGGGCCGACCGGAGGGCGGTCCGCCGCCGTGGGCCCCGGACCCGCGGGCCTTCCCGGGTCCGGAGCCCGGCGTGCCCGCGGACCCGGAGCCGGCGCCGAGGGAGCGACCCACTTCCCGCGCGGCCTGACCCGGCGGTGTCCCCTGGCGCATCAGCTGCCGCACCCGGGCGGGTACCTCGAGCAGGGACTCGCCGTGCCGACCCTGCTGGAGCGCCTGCTGCACGAGCGGGACCGCCTGGCCGACCGGCACTCCGGCGTCGAGGAGGTCTCCCAGCACCACCAGCGGCATCGGGTCGCCCCCGCTGGCCCGCCCGACGCTTCGGACCGCGTTGGGATCGACCCCCTTCTGCAGCGCGTCGGCGCCCGCCACCAGCAGGGGATCCCCGGCCGAGCCTCCGAGCAGGCTCCGCGCCCGCTCGAGCCGCCCGGCGTAGGACTGAAGAGCCGAGACGACCCGATCACCGGGCACTCCCTTGGCCGCGCCCTCCAGCGCCTTCGTGACCAGGATCTGCTCGGGCACGCCCTTCCGACGCGCCGCGGTCAGGACGTCGTCGATCCGAGCGGAGACGGACGGGCCGAAGTGGTCTCTCATCTGGCGCAGGCGCGCCCCGATCTCGCTCTCGGACGCGGGCGCCTCCGCCTGCTGGGCCTGTGCGTACGCCGGAGCCGCCGCGGTCACCATCCCGACGGCCAGGACGGTGAGCCAGATCCGGCCATGGCGCGGTCCCTGTATCACCTTCATGGCTGCATCCCCGTTGATCGCCCCTCGATCCGGGCCCCCCGGGCCCCGGTCGTCACCCTCCGGTCCATCCGTCGATCAGACGCCCACCACCCGGCCGCCGTCACGGCGGCACCACGAGCGTGGCGTTGTCACGGCCGAACGCGTCGCTCACGCGGCCCGGCGCGTCGGGCGGCAGAAACCACGTTCCGTCCACCAGGAACCCGAAGTGGTAGGTCCCCGGTGCGACCCTGAATTCGATCGTCCACGTTCCGTCCCGCCTCCGCATGGCGAGGGGCGTCCAGCGGTTGAAGTCCCCCACCAGGGCCACGTGACGCGCCCCGCGAGCCCGCACCGTGATGCGCACGGTGGGCCGAACGCCCCGGCGCACCACGCGATAGAGCTCGGCCGGAGCCGCGGCGCCCCTCCGCACGAGCGCCCGGCTCACCAGGCCGGTGGCGAAGGCGGCCGGCGGCGACCCCTCCAGGGGGTCCGGCTCCGACCGTCCGCCCGAACCCAGGAGCGACCACCCGCCTCCGAGCGGAATCGAGATCGTGATCGATCCGCTCGCCCGGGCACCGGCCGGGGTCCCCCACACCGCGATCCCCGCGCTCCACCCGACCGGATCGGGACGTCCCGTCAGCTCCGCCGACCCGTAGCCGAAGGTGCCCGAGGCGGCGTCCAGGACCTCCGCCCGGCCGGTGACCTCGATCCCCTGGCCGACCGGCACCCGGAGGCCCGGTCCGCCGCCCACCAGCCACAGGTGCGACCCCGCCGCGTCGATCGGGCCCCGGACCGGCGGCGACCCCCGACCAGGCAAGACGCCCCGCAGCTTCGATCCCCCGGCGGCCGCCCGGCCCCGTAGCAGCAGGGTGGCCCGGCCCACCGGGTAGCTCAGCTCGGGCCCCGCTTCGACGCTGAGGGCTCGGTACCACGTCGGGTCGCCCGCCGCCTCCGCCGTCATCGTAAACGGCACGTCCAGGCCCAGCCGGGACCCCAGCGCCTGCCGCCAGCCTGCGCCGGCCGTGAGCGAGACCCAGTCGCCACCCGCTCCCTGCAGACCCAGCCCCCCGTACAGGTTGGCGAACAGGCGGCCGGGCGCATCGGCGCGGTCGGCGGACAACCGGAGCCCGGCCACCAGGTAGGTGGCCGACTCGGCCAGGGGACCGGACCGGGAGAGGGCGCGGGAGAGCCCGCCATCCGCCTCCAGCCGGACGTCCTGCGCCCACGCCCGCGGTGATGCGCCGGCCAGGAGCAGGACGACGGTGAGGGTGACCCTGTCCCGCGGCCGCACCCCGGTGCCCGGCCGAGGCTCCTACGCGCCGGCCGGAGCCGCCACGGCCACCACCGCGTTCCTGTGGCCGAAGCCGTCGTCCACGTGACGCTCGGCCCCAGGATCCGTGACCCACCGCGTCCCGTTCACCACGAACATGTACTGGTGGACCCCGGGCCCCATGGGGACCAGTCCGGACCAGACGCCGTCACCGTCGGGATCCTGGAGCTGGATCGTCGGCTTCCAGTTCGTGAAGTCGCCGGCCACCGCCACCGAATGGGCGTTGGGAGCGTTCAGCCGCAGCTCCACGTACACGCGCGGCGGCGCCGCGGCCGGGGGCGGGCTCGCGGTCGTGACACTCGCCGGCTCGATCAGGCTGGAGCCGGCCCGGCTCCCGATCGGGAACGCACCGCTCCGCCACACGAACAGCACGAGGGCGAGCGCGGCGCCCGCGGCCAGGGCGAGGGCCGGTGGCACTGGAACGCGAATGGGACGGAAGGGCCAGGTCGCGGCATGCCAGACCCGCCGGGCCCCGTGCCGGACCGATCCGCCGTCGGCCGTCGGAGCCGGAGCCCCCGGCGTCTCCGGCTCCGCCCGCGGCTCCGGTGGTGGCGCGGGCTCCGCCAGGCCGAGCTCCGCCATCACCCGATCGCCCAATCCCGCCGGCGCGCGGACCGGCTCCCGGGCCCGAAACTCGGCGAACATCGCCTCCCAGGCCCGCGCCTCACGCAGCTCCTCCGGGCCGAGATCTTCGATCCCGATCTCGCCGTCCAGGTACCGCTCGATCCTCTCACTCACCTCGAATACTCGCTCAACAGGTCACGAAGCTGTTCCCTGGCGCGGTGGACGCGCATCTTCAGCGCGGACACCGACACCTCGAGCATCTCCGCCATCTCCTCGTACGACCGGTCCTCGACGTGCTTGAGCACGAAGGCCTCGCGCTGGTCCTCGCTCAGCCGTGCGAGCGCCCGGTCGAGCACCAGCCCGAGCTCGGACCGATCCAGCTCGTCCTCCGGGTCCCCGCGCGGGGCGACCAGGGCGGGCGCATCCTCCAGCCCCACCTCGTCCCGGCGCCGGTCCTTCAGGTAGTCCTTGCACAGGTTGGACGTGATCCGGAACAGCCACCCGCCCACGCGGTCCGGGTGCCGGCAGTCCTTCAGCCGCCGGTATCCCTTCACGAGGGCCCGCTGGACGATGTCCGCGGCATCGTCGGGCTGCCGGGTCATGCGCATCGCATGGCGGTACAGCACCTCCTGGTAACGCTCGACCAGGAAGCGGTACGAGTCCGGGCGTCCGTCCAGGACCTCCCGGACCACCTGTCCGTCCGTGGGTTCTCGCGCCACCGCCCTCCGCCCGTGCCTGGCTCGCCCCGAAGTCGCTCAGCGCCCGGCGGCACACCTCGCCGCCGGCCCGTGGGCCAACTTGGCCACGGTAGGGCTCGCAGACAACGAGCGGGACGGCAGGGCCGGACACGAGCGGCGGCCCCGCCTCAGCCGCCGGACGCCGAACAGGTGGCGCCGGTCACGGTGAAATCGGCCGACGCCGTGGCTCCCGAGGCCACGTCCACGCTGGCCCGGTCGATCGCGGCCGTGAACCGCAGCGTGTCGCCGTTGTCGTAGCCGATCTTCTCCAGGTAACCCATCTGCCAGGTGGTCGGTGCCAGGTAGTCGATCCAGTAGCTCCCGTCGGCGGCCACGCTCCCCTGCTCCGTGGACGGCGAGCCGTCCACCGTCGCGGTGGCCGTGGGCACGAAGTCCTGGATCGACCGGGCGACGCCCCCGCACATGGGCGGCGTGACCCCGTCGGCCAGGCTCACCGTGCCCCGGATGCTCCCGGTGGTCTCCACCATCGAGGTACGAATCAACGGATGCATGACCCACGCCCCCGATCCGCCGGCCTGCTGTCCGAAGCTCCGGGTGACGTCGAAGTCGAGCACCAGCACCCGGGCTCCTGTCTCGAGCTTCAGCGACCCGCCCGGAAGGTTCACCTTCAGACCCGACTGGGCGCAGCTGGGACAGCGGAGCTCGCCCGTGACGGCGCTCGCATCGGCATCGGGCGGAACCGCACCATTGACGGCGTAGATGCCCGTCGAGGTCTCGACCACCGCGCCGCCGACCACGAGGCGTAGCTGGGAGTAGGTCCCGGCCGGAACCGTCGCATCGGAGACGAGCTGCCGCGTGCTGTCGGCGAGCTCCGTGAGATCGATGAGGCCGGTCGGCTGGTCCAGGAGGACGACCTGCCCGCTCGCCGCGTTCCCGGAGGTCCGGCCCTGGAGGTAGACCTCCTGGATGTCGACCCAGGCGTGGGTCACCGGTCCGGGTGCGTCCCGGAGCAGCAGCGAGAGACTCGGTGCCCCCGGTCCGGTGGTGTTCCGGCACCCGGCCAGGGCGACAGCTCCGGCGGCGACACCGAGCGTCAGGACCGTCCGAAGCGGCCCGGTCGGAATCGATGGACTGTACTTCTTTGTACTGCTTTCACTTGGACAAGAGATCGAGGACACACGCCGCTCCTGCGCTCGGGGAGCTCCGCCGGTCGAAATCCCGCGGCGCCCGCCGATCGAGCCGCCCGCGGCACCCGTGAGACGACGCTTGCGCGGATTCGGTCACAGCTCTCCGGGTCCCCGCCCGGGGGAGCGCGGCCGGGCGCTCCCTCCGCCGGATCGGCGGAGGAGGTGGACCACCGAGGGACGAATGGAGAGCAGCCAGCGCTCCCGGCGACCTCCGCCGAGCGCCTCGTAGGAGCGCACGGGCACCTCGACCTCCACCTGGAGCTCGGATCCGGGCCGCGGCTCCGATCCGGCCTCCGGCAGCAGGGCGACGGTGAGCGTGGAGGTCGCGCCGCGGAGGCGCTCGAGCACCAGGCGCCCGGCCAGCAACGGGGCTCCGTCGTCCCTGCCCGCCGCCCCGGGCCGCGGCTCGCCCGGCCCCTCCTCACCCGGCGCGACGAGGTCGATGGCCTCGGGACGGACGCAGGCGATCACGGCCGCGCCCTCTCCGAGGTCCGGGACCCCGACCGCCCGCAGCACCGGCCCGCCCTCCAGCCGGACATCGACGGCGCCATCCTCCACCCGCTGGACGCGGCCCGGGAGCAGGTTGCGCGTGCCGACGAAGCGGGCCACGTCGAGGCGCGCGGGCCGGCGGATCACCTCCAGCGGTCGCCCCACCTGCGCAATGCGGCCGTCGGCGATCACGGCCATCCGATCTCCCAGAGAGCAGGCGTCGCGCAGGTCGTGCGTGATGTAGAGCACGCCCAGCCCGCGGGCGCGCTGGATCGCCCGCACGTCCAGGAGGAGCTGCTCCTTCATGTTGCTGTCCAGCCCCGAGAACGGCTCGTCCAGGAGGAGGATCGAGGGACGCCGCAGGAGAGCACGAGCCAGCGCCACCCGCTGCTGCTGCCCCCCCGAGAGCTCGCCCGGGAGGCGGGTCTCCAGCCCCTCCAGGCGCGTCATGCGAAGGAGGTCGGAGGCTTCGTCCCGGGCCGTCGCGGGGGGCGCGGCGCCGGCGCCGAACAGCACGTTCTCCCACACCGTGAGATGCGGGAAGAGTGCCGGGTGCTGGAAGACCATGCCGACGGCCCGGCCCTCGGCGGCCACCCACACCGGCCCGTGGGGCTCGCCCGCGTCCGCGAACGCCGTCCGGCCGCCGATGCGGATGTTGCCCGCCTCCGGCCGCTCGAGGCCGGCCGCCACTCGGAGGAGCGTGGTCTTGCCCGCCCCGGAGGGACCGAAGAGCGTGACGATCTCGCGCCCCACATCCAGCGCGGCGTGGAGCGTGAAGCCGCCCAGCCGGTGCTCGATGTCCATCGACAGTACCGGCCCCTGGCGGGCATCCGCCGGCGCCGCGGCGGCACGCGCCCCCCCGGCCGGCCGGCCCGCCGTGGGGACCGATCGCGGGCGCCGGGCCGGGCCCCGGAGCGCCCGGTCGGCCGGTCGGCGCCCCGCTCCGGTGGGCCGCGCCGCCAGGACCTGAGCGCCGGCCAGCACGACGGCCGCCAGCACCAGGGCGACCAGCGCCACCGGAAGCGCGGCGCCGAGCCCTGTGCCGGTGAGCTGCACCCACAGGTAGACCGGCAGCGAGTGCGGATGGTACGCCAGCACCATGGTCGCCCCGAACTCCCCCGCCGCCCGCGTCCACGCCAGGGCCAGGCCGGCAGCCAGGCCGTGCCGAGCCAGCGGCAGGGACACGCGCCGGAACACGCGACCGCGCGACTGGCCGAGCGTGGCCGCGGCCGCCTCGAGGGTGGGGTCCAGGGTCCGGAACGCCGCCTCGGCGGAGAGGATGACGAACGGCGCCACCACGAAGCACTGGGCCAGCACGATGCCGCCGAAGGCGTTCACGAAGCTCCAGCCCGCGGCCTCGAACAGGCCTCCGATGAGCCCGGAGGGCCCGAACACGTTGAGGAGGAGGACGCCGGCGGCGATGGGGGGCAGGACGAGCGGCACCAGCGCCAGCACCCGGACGAGCCGGGCCGGCCGCAAGGCGTCCCGGGCCAGCAGGTAGCCCAGCGGAATCCCGCCCGCCGCGGTGAGCGCGGTGGACAGCGTGGCGCTCCCCAGCGAGACGAGGATGGCACGCCCGAGGCCCCCGCCCGAGAGCTCGGCTCCCAGTCGGGACGGCGACACGTAGGGGAGAAAGAGGAGGAGCGGCAGGAGAAAGTAGAGGAGGACGATCCCCGCCAGGACGTAGAAGATGCGCGGGAGTCCGTGCCCCCCTCCGCCGACCGGACCGCGTTCATCCACGATCGCCTCCCCCGCGCGCAGCTTCGAGCCCCGGGCGCCCGCGCCGGGGGCGCCGCCCGCCACGATGCGGCGCCCCCGGCCGGCGGGCCAGCCGGGGGCGGACGGAGGTACCGTCGCGACGGGTACGGCCCGGCTCTACCTTCCCGCCATGACGACCATCCACGACCTACCGACCCCGGCGCTCCTGCTCGACCTCGAGGCCCTGGAGCGCAACCTCAACCGCATGGCGGGCCGCGCCGAGCAGCTCGGCGTCCGGCTCCGGCCCCACATCAAGACGCACAAGTGCATCGAGGTCGGGCGGCTGCAGCGCGAGCGCGGAGCCCGCGGCATCACGGTCTCCACGCTGGAGGAGGCCCGGGCCTTCGCAGCGGCGGGCTTCGACGACCTGACGTGGGCCTTCCCGGTCATCCCGGGCCGGATCGATGAGGCCGCCGCGATCGACGATCGGGCGGGTACCCTGCGCCTCGTGGTGGACGGCGCGGAGGCGATCCGGCTCCTGGAGCGGAGCGGGCACCCCTTCCACGTGTGGCTCGAGGTCGACTGCCGCTACGGCCGCTCGGGCGTCGACCCGGATGACGCGGAGTTCGTGACGCTGGCGCGCGCGCTCGCCGACTCGGACGCCCTCGCCTTCGACGGGCTGCTGACGCACTCGGGGCAGGCGTACCACGCCCACGGTCGCGAAGCCCTGGCGGCGGCGGCCGAGGAGGAGCGGAGCGTCATGGTCGAGGCCGCCGGGCGCCTGCGCTCCGCCGGGGTCGAGGTGCCAGCGCTCAGCGTCGGCTCCACGCCGGCCATGTCGGCGGTCCGGACGCTGGAGGGCATCGACGAGGCGCGGCCCGGCAACTATGCCTTCTTCGACTACACGCAGGTGGCGCTGGGCTCGTGCGCCGTCGAGGACTGCGCCCTCACCGTCCTCTCCACCGTCATCTCGGCCCGTCCCGGGTCGGACCACTGCGTGGTCGACGCGGGTGCCCTCGCGCTCTCGGTGGATCCCGGACCCGGCGGCCGCGAGGGCGCCGGCCCGCGCTCGATGGGGGAGATCCTGGCCGACGATGCGCCCGGCACGCTGCGTCCGGACGTCCGCCTGCGGACGCTGAGCCAGGAGCACGGGATCGTCGACGGCTGGCTGGCGCACGGCACGCGTGTCCGCATCGTGCCCAACCACTCCTGCCTCACCGCCGCGTGCTTCGATGCCTACCACGTGGTGGCCGGCGAGGAGGTGGTGGACCGCTGGACCATCCACCGGGAGCGGAGCTAGGGCACGTCCGAGCCGCGGCCGGAGGATCCCGAGCGTCGCCGCGCGACCGGTCTCCTACACCTCCAGCGCCTCCAGCCGCCGACGCGCCAGGCGGTAAGCCCAGCCGCCGCTCGCCGCGCACACGGCGAGGGTGAAGCCGGTGGCCAGCGCCAGCTCCCCCTCGGAGGGAGGCCGGGCCACGCGCCACGGGAGCCCGCTCCGGATCCAGCCGTGGAGCGCCCACAGCTGGAACGCCACCACGACGGCCAGGGTGAGCAGCGCACCCAGCATGAACAGGAGTCCACCCAGCGAGGTCGGGATCTGCGCCGCGTTCTCGCTCTCGAACTTCGGGTAGGCGATTCCCCACGCCAGCGCCTGGGCCGTGAAGGCGCCCGTGAGTCCGGTGATGGTGGCCAGCGACAGCGCCGTGACCTGCCGCCCCACGCCGAGGCCGGTCGTGGTGAGGAGGTCGAGCGCCACGGCCAGAACGAGGAGCGGCACGAGCCCCGACCAGAACTTGGCCCACAGGAGCGAGCCGGCCGGGAGAGGAGAGGAGCGGAGCAGCCACAGCGTGCGCCCCTCGAGGCTGAGGGACGGAAAGACGAAGCGCGCCGCCACGGCGGCGAGCACGAACCCGGTGAGCCCCACGTTGAGGAAGGTCACCACGGACGCCAGGTACCGCCCCACCGACGTGCTGGAGCGCACCGGAAGGACGCGCATGTTGTAGACGTAGACCACCACCAGGACGCCGAGGATGATGAGCTGCGACCACTGGGTGGCATCCCGGAAGAAGACCCGCGCGTCCTTCAGGACCAGCTCCCGGCGCTCGGGCCCGAGGGGCTCCAGGAACCGGGCCAGGCCGCGCCACACGGGGCCCCAGCGCACCCGCCGCGTGGCCCCCTCCTGGGCCCGCGTGTAGCAGGTGCCGAAGTGGCGCGCGTGCAGCGCCGCGCCCACGGCGGTGAGCCCTCCCGCCGTGCTCCACAGGAGGAGGGCGAGGAAGGGATCCGCGCGGCCGCGCAGGAAGCCCATGAGCGCGTCGGCCGTCCACTGTGAGGGGAGCCACGGGGAGGACGGACCTCGCAGGACGGCCAGGAAGTCCATCAGGTTCCGGAACCCCTCCGGGTTCACCAGGCGCTCGGGCCGGAGCACCCGCAGGCCGAGGACGAGCAGCGCCACGCCAGCCGCGGCGATCACGCCCAGGAGGTCGCGCGTGCGGCGGGCCGGGAAGATACGCACGAGGAGCAGCGTGACCGCGCTCCCGGCCGCCGCCGGGATGACCAGGAAGGGAACGACGACGAGAGCCGCGTAGGCGACGAAGCCCGGTCCGGCGCCGTACACGCGGCCGTAAGCCGCCAGGACGGGCAGGAGCACCAGGACCACCATCCAGGAGGAGCTCACCCCCGTCTCCACCAGCCGCGCCCCGTACACCGCCAGCCAATCCACCGGCGCCGCCAGGATCGTCGGGAGGTCTCGGGCCAGGAAGAAGCTCGACAGCGCGGCGATCAGGTTGGAGAGGAGGAGGATGGAGAGGAGGAGCACGAGCCCCAGTCCGAGCAGCTTGGCGGCCAGGAGCGGCCCCACCTCGGCCGTGGCCTGCAGGGAGCGCAGAAAGCGGACGAGGAGAAGGTAGATCCCGGGCAACGTGACCCCTCCCACCGCCGCGACGAGGGCGATGCGGCCCGCCCGA
>Ga0307419_10000802_pt1 | contig 16048 bp, 24 predicted proteins | sample SalMarWE160230MG_2_FD_202512 | JGI IMG/M metagenome (GOLD analysis project Ga0307419, IMG submission 202512) | Salt marsh sediment microbial communities from the Plum Island Ecosystem LTER, Massachusetts, United States - WE1602-30 | ecosystem: Environmental > Aquatic > Marine > Intertidal zone... | reverse complement strand
GAGAGGAGGGGGCATGACACTAACCATCACCATCTCGCTTGGGAATTATTGCCAAAATCACTGCCGATACTGCGTGAGCGGCTCTGGCTCTCGCAGATGGGATCCGCCCGTGAACTGGTCCACGGTTTCGGTCGAGGACAAGCTCGACGTCTCAGCGCTCGACCGGTGGCTCTCGAAGTTCACACCGGAGTGTCGGATTCATCTTTCTGGCGGCGAGCCGCTTTGCCGGCCTGACGTCGAAGATGCCGTTGAGCTCCTGGCAAGACGGCACCGAATTGTGGTCTACACGAACGGTAAGCTCATTCTGGAACGGCCACGGTTGATCGACCTGCCCATAGGCTGGCTTGTGACTTGGCACAGTAGCCAGGTGAGCCTAGGCGAATTCGTTCGGCAAGTGGAAGCGCTCCGCGGTAAGCCGGTTGTTGTGCGTAGTGTCTTGGTCAAGCAAGAGGACAGACGGCGCCTTGAGGCTTTGAAAGCGGCCTTGCCGTGGGTCGAGCATGTCCACGGTCAATGGAACCTTGACCCCCGAAAAAGCTGGCCTGACTTCAAGCCTGTCGAAGCGGACTTGGACCGAATTGCCTCAGAAGTGGTTCACTTGATCGTGCCATGGGGAGGCGGGGCTGTTTTTGCATGCAACGTGCCGACCGATGACCACAGGATAGGTTCTGTTCATGAGCAGTGGTATCGGCCTGGGCTGGCGTCCGAGGCGGATGCTCATGCTCACAAATGTGCAGCCCAAAGTGGATGCTCCGCATATTGTGACGCTGTAATGATGAACAAATGGTTCAATAACAAAGGAGAGAAGTAAAATGAAACTGGAAGATTCTTCAATTGCGACACTGGCGGGGATTGTTCTGTGTCCGGATTTTGGCGCCGACCGTCATTTGCTGGCCAGCGAGATCGACCGTTTGCTCAGCGCCGGGAACGAAACGCACCCCGAGGAGCAGCGCCTTGAGGAGCATCTCGAGCACGCAATTCGACACCTCCGGCTCGGCCTCGATAACCGTGACGCGGACAGCGGCTTCCGACATCGTGCGCATGCGGCCTCCAGGCTGCTCTTGGCGCTCCGGGAATTGTCGCGGACCGATACCGGGGCCGTCGATGAGGAGTTGTTGAGAAAAACGCTCACGTTCCGATCTATGAAGTCGCCGGTGGGCAACGGGAACGGTGGCGATAGGTGTTAGTCGCCGGAACCGACCCAGGCCCCACGTCGACGGGGTTGTGCGTGCTCGACACCGAGGCGAACGCTGTTTATTGGAGCGGCGAGATGGACGACATGGAGCTTCTCTCGAAGCTTCGGGAGCCGCCCGCTTTCAGCGAGGCAGGGTTCAGCCGTTGGGACAAGCTGTTTGTCGAAACCATTGCGCCGATGGGGCTTGCCGTCGGGGCTTCGACCCTCGAAACAATGAGATGGGTCGGACGTTTTCAGGAAGCTTGGGAGAGAACGACGGGCCGGCCTGCCGGGCTGGTTTACCGAGGCGATGAGAAGATTGTGCTTGTCGGAAAGTGCGTTTACAAAAACCCGGTGACGGGCAAGGTGAAGGCTGTCTCTGACTCCGAAATCCGGAGAGCGTTGATACAAAGGTTTCCCGGCACCGGTGGCGGCTCGTGTCCGCAGGTTGGAACCAAGAAATCGCCCGGGCCGCTGTACGGCGTGAAAGGACATGCGTGGTCCGCGCTGGCAGTCCTGACAACGGGCATGGAGCTCGAGAAAGACGGAAGGAAGGCAGGGAATGTTTAGGAGAAGAATCAGCACGGGCGAGGGGTTGTCTGAAGTGGGCAACGGGCTTTTTGGTCTTGGGTCTGGAATTCAGCGCGGGTTGGAGGCTGTCGCCAAGAGTCTAACAGCGCTGGCCGCGGCGCTCGAGAACGTGGCCTTGAACATGGGAAACGACGATGAATAGGACCAATGGCCTTCCTGGGGGAGCGCTGGCGCCGTGGGTGTCCGTTTGGCACCTTGCGACGAAGATTCTCAAGCTCAATATTCCTTGGAGTCCGGCCCAGCGCGCGCTCGTCAAAAGTGTTGATTGTGTTGATTCGATGACCCGTGAGGAGGACCAGGCTTTCACCGCAATGACCGGTCTGAAAGCCTGGCGGCCGGGAGCAACTCCTGACCGGTTTCTCCTATGGGTGCTACCGCGTGGAGCTGGTAAAACGTCCATCGCTGCGCTGGTCGCAGTTCGGGACATCTTGTGCAACCCATATCAGCAGGGCCCCGGCGAGACAACCGTTGTTGCCGTCATGAGCCCAGCAGTCCGGCAAGCAAAAGACGCTGCCAGATATGCGACAGCGTATTGCGAAGCGCCAGCGATTGCCCCTCTCGTTGAATCAAGCACTCAGGAGGAAATTCGTTTCCGAAACAACAGAGTCATCCGTGTAACTCCAGTGGATAAAAAAGGTGGTCGAATTCGTGGCGCGACGTACTTATCGTTGATTATGGATGAGGCTGCTTTTTTGGAACACAGCGGTATTATGGTTGATAAAGAAATCTTCAACGCCGTTGTCGCTGGATTCCGAAACGTCGCGGACTATCGCGCGCTCGTTATCAGCACGCCAAACGGGCGAACGGGCCTATGCTGGGATCTCTATCAGGACCATTATGGAAAAACTGATACAGGCACTTTCGTGGCCCACACAACAATTGACGTGATACGCCCAAACATGGACCAGGCCTTACTCAGCCAGATCAGATCCACCGATCCAGAGTCCTTCAAGGTTGAGTTTCTTTGCGAGTTCAGCTCTGGCGGGGCGAAGCGCTTCTTCATCGAGCAATCGGTTGAGGACTGTATCCAAAGGGGTGTGTCTCGGGTTTCTCCAGAGGGAGCTTCGGCAAGCTACTTCGCGGCGATCGATGTTTCCGGTGGAAAAAGGGACCGCCATGCGGTGACGATCGTTCGACGCCTCGATGATCGGCGAATACAGCAAGTCGCATCCTTGGTACTTGATCCCCAGGTGGACCGTTACACGATGAGGGAGGCCGCGCGTCAAACGGCTGAGTTATGCGCCGAGTATGGCGTTTCCACTGTGGTCTCGGATGTCTATGGAGGAAATTATGCGATAGAAGCGCATGCCGAATTCGGTCTAAAAGTTGAAATTCGCGGAATGAATAACACGCTCAAAATCCAGAGGGCCAGGGCGCTCGATGAGCTCATGCAGGCCCGGCAGATCTTGCTTTTGGACATCCCGCTTCAGACGAGTGAGATTTTGAAATACGAAAAGCGAGAGCTGCCATCGGGCAATATCACTTGCGGCCACCCGAATTTAAAGAACGCAAGCGATGACCTCCTCGATGCTATGCTGCTGGCGGTATACGAGGCGCTTGGGAACATCACGGAGCTACATCCGCCGAAGGGTTTGCTCACCAGAGATAAAAAGGACAGGGACGAACTTTACAAAATCGGCCGGCACCCGGGTTACGGAACCATTCCATGTCTTTCCGTGAGCGCGCGGGAGATCGCTGAGCTCGGCGAGGGCCCTGCCTGGATCGCCGAGAACGCTCTGAAGCACTGGCAGTTTGCCTTGTGGTCTATTGGCGAGCTTGCCACCCACGCCGCTCTTGCTCCGGCGCAGCTTATGTGTCACTTTGGGCGCGACACCGTACTACAGCATTGTTGGATGCGATGGGTTTTGGCGACCGCAAGTGAAGATCGCGAAATTCTGGAATTAGGTGACTTCCCTTCCATCCCAGCATGGCGCGAGATCAAGCGGCGCATCTCCGAATACGGACGGGGCCGAGTTGTGACGTTCGGTGCGGTACGGCATTCCCAACAAAGGTACTATCCCGAGCTACGGGTAGGGAGTCGAGGCCGCGGTTTTGTCGAGGAGGACTGGCCGCCCGATCTGATGAAGATCTCAACTACTAGAGGGTGGATTCCGGCATGCCCGCCATGGACGCGACCCAAACGGGAGTGGTGCGTTTTCCCTGAGAGCTTTCCCCCTTTCGGATGGCCAAACGATCAAGGCTGGGCGAAGCGAATCGAAAGTATTTTTCTGGATGCCGAGGTGGAGCGCGCAGCCACGCGGCGCCGCGGTGAATTGGAAAGATTGGACCGGTCTAACAGGGCCGCTATAGATGCGCTTTTTAGCGCAAGGAGATGATAAAAATGTCGACGTCTGTAATGGATGAAATCAAAAAACTAGAGGACGCGAAAAACGATTATCAGAGGACGCAGCTTCGGAATGACCTTTGCACCGCGTTCTCTGGCGGGAGGGTATCCCGATGGGGATCAAGCGACTCGGCGGGCGGAGTATTCCTTGACGGTCCCGAATCGGCGATCAAGCATATCAAACCTCGGATAGAGCAGCTGCTGCCCCAAAACACCGCCACGCTACAGATTCGCTATGATTCCCTTTCTGGCGATTTGGATATCGCAGACGAAGAAATGCCCGGGGCCATGGCGGATGTTGCCCGAAAGATGAAGACTGACGTTTTAACGGCCGCCGAGGATGTGAGGTTTGCCTATGAAACGACACTTCAAAATCTCGAGTCCAAGGCTAACCCGTGGCATCCCGATGATGAAAAGCAGGGCAGCGCACTGACTCGATACATGCTCGAACTACAGCTCATCGGCGGCCCCGGGCGTCACAAGCAGGAGGTCATCGACAATGCTACCGCCGCACTCGAAAGCGGTGATCCCGGAGGTATTGAGTTTTGGCACCGAAACTTTGGCCGTATTTATCCGAATACTCCGGACACCGCTGCTGGCGGTTTTGGAGATAACGGGCCAAGCTTTCAAAGCTCTCTTGAGGTCGTCCAAGGGCTGGACGCGGCTCGCCTAAAAGCAATGAACACGGAGCAAAGAGAGGCTTATGAATCTGCCAAGAAGCTACGAGACGCGTGGATGATGTCAGACATGGACGAGCTTCTTGATGTTGCGGTCAGTGGCCCGACGGCAGATAAAATGTTTGGAGTTGTCCCAAGAGAGAGAGATGAGCGTGAGAAACAGGTTGCGCGTAGGCGTGCCGACTTCAGAAAAGCAAGGGCCAAATTGAACGAGGTGGAGTGATGCCAGTTATTTATTTCGCAGACAGCAGGGCAACGGGAGCCAATGATGGCTCATCGTGGGAGGATGCGTTCACAGATCTCGCAACGGCTTGCCTTGGAGCTTACTATTGTGACGAAATTTGGTGCAACTGGTGTATCTTCAAATTGACCGAAACGCCTATAGTTCAGCGTGGGGCACGACTGTATGGCGGATTTCCAAACGGCCTAAGAGGAACTGACGGCGACAAAGCTTTTCGTCCGTATCACACGACGATAGATGGACAGGGTACACATCGGTGTTTGGTTATTAGACACGACACGATAGTCGATGGATTTGATTTGCGCCGCGGTTTCGCGATCGAGGGCGGCGGGATTTTGTTTTACGATCCCGACTGAGATGCAAGCGACAGTCGATAGCACGATTCATTTTCCGGTCTCGGACCTCCCGCGAAAGGCACTTGAGGCTCTTAAGGGTGAGCTTCGGTTTGTGAACCCGGAATTTTTGAGCCGGAAGAAGTACGGCCGCGCGCCGTGGAGGGTACCGAGGACACTCGATTTATTAGAGCAAAACGGCGGGGAGATCGAGTGTCCTCGTGGTGCGGTGAACCTACTTCGCGAAATAGCCCGGGACAACTGCATCCCTCTGCGGTTTGAAAACAGGCTCGTCCGCTTTACGCCGATGGCCTACGACTTCAGGCTCACCCTTAGGGATTACCAGGGCGAGGCCGTGAGCGCCCTTGTGAGCCGCGTCCAGGGCTTTGCCGTGGCGCCATGTGGGAGCGGGAAGTCTATCATTGGCGCCGCGGTCATAGCGAAGACCGGGCAGCCGGCGATCGTCGTGGTCCACACCCACGATCTGCTCGAGCAGTGGCGAGGCGTCATCCGGGAAACCCTTGGCATCAAGGCGGGCATCATCGCCGAGGGCCGGGCCGACCCCGGCCCGATCTCCGTCGGAATGGTCCAGACCCTCTCGATGATGAGCCCCGAGGAGCTGGCCCAGCTCGGCCGGCGGTTCGGGTGCGTCGTTGTGGACGAATGCCACCATATTCCCGCCGCCACTTTCCGAACCGTTCTCGGTGCCTTCCCCGGGCAATGGCGCGTGGGGCTCTCGGCGACACCGACACGGACGGACGGCCTCGATGGGATGCTTCGGTATTGCATCGGACCAGAGGTGTTCAGGGTGACCCACGATCGCCTCGTCGCCGATGGCCACCTTGTCATCCCCGAGGTGCGTTTCATCAAGACCGGCTGCTCACCCGCCGTCCAGGACCACCACGAGCTGGTGACCGCGCTCATCGAGGACGAGGGGCGAAACCAGCTCATCGTAGACCTTGCGGCGAGTGAGGCCCGGGACGGACACACTGTTCTCATTCTCTCCCAGCGGGTGAAGCACTGCGAGGCCCTGGCCGAGGGGTTGAAGTCGATGGGCATCGAGGCGGCGGCGCTCGTCGGGAAAACAACGAAGAGTGAGCGGGAGAGCATCCTTTCCCGGTTTCGTGCCGGGGAGCTCCCGGTTGTCGTGTCATCACAACTCGCCGATGAGGGGCTGGACATACCGATCATCGATCGGGTCGTCTTGGCGACTCCGAGCCGGGCGGAGGGGCGGACCGTCCAGCGCATCGGGCGGGCGATGCGTCCTGCCCCTGGGAAGGGGGTACCGATTCTCTATGATCTCGTGGATAGCCACGGGATCGCCTGGTCTCAGCAGTCCGCCAGGCGAGCGGCGTACAAGCGAGTCATCGGAGCGGAGTGTTCATTATGAAACCATTGTCGACCGAACAGAAAATGATCGTGGAACGAAACCTCGGCCTCGTTGGCCTCTTCGTACAGACACACAGCGGGCCGGGCATGGAAACGACAGAGGTGTTTCAAATTGCAGCGCTGGCCCTGATGGGTGCGGTGCAAACTTGGGAGCCGTCCCTTGGCGCGCTGTCGTCATGGGCATTTCAGAAGATGAGAGCCGCGCTACAGTCGACAATTCGGCGCCAATGTCTGGTGCGAGGCGTTCGTCCGCCCCCAAGATGTGTTTCTTTATTTGACACGCTCGATGATGAGGGGCTCGCCCTAGAGGAGCGCATAGCCGACCCCAAGGCTGTACAACCGGATGAAACGGCGAATACCATGCGCATTTTATCGGTTGTGCTCCCGAAAAAACGACGTCACCGGGAGGTGCTTCAACGGAGAGCCGTTGGTTTCACCTTGCAAGAAATTGGCCAGCTCCTCGGCTTAACCCGGGAGCGGGTGAGACAGATCGAAGCGGTCGCAATCAAAGCAGCGAGACGCAAGTGCTATCCGATAAGTAAAAGCTGATATCTTACGGGCACTTGCAACTTATTTGCGATACAGTTTGACAAACCTACAGAAAGGAATTAAGGTGTATCACATGGGAAGGTATAAACACCCTAATGACCAGAAGACAGCCACTTTTTCGATTCGAATGACGATCGATGAACGAGATCGTCTCGATAAACTGGCCTCGAAAGAAGGTCTTACTATCTCAGATCTCGTCCGAAAGTGGATTCGAGAGACACCACTTAGGGCGCGGAAGGGAAAGGTAGATGAAGCCGTTTCAATCGGTTGACAAGAAAACTGGCAGGCTTCGATATGGTGGGCAATGGCTCATCAAATTCAAAGCCCCTGACGGTACGTGGCGGCGCCAGGTGGTCGGAGGTACGCTCAAAGAGGCCGAGGAGGCCCTAGCCGACATCGAATACCGGATCCGGCACGGACAGTGGGTCGACCCCCGGACAACCAAGAGAGAAGCCGCGGCCCGGGCCGGCGACTGCCGGACCTTTAAAGATATTGTAGACAAGTATCGAATCTTCTATTCTGATAGGGCAGAAGGTTCACAGGCAAACCTTGAAAGAGCCGTCGTTCATCTCTTCAAGGGGCCGATACCTGGAGACACACCTCTATCAGCTTTGAGCAGGGCGTCCGTTCAAGCCGCTCGTGATAGCATTCAGGCGGCGCCGCTGGCGGTTCCCACAAAGAACTTATTACTAACCTACGTCAAAATGGTTTTTCGGTGGGCAGCCAAGAACCCGATAATCCCCATCGACACCGACCTGTCCGAAGGCCTCGAGGCCTTCCGTGTCCCCGGGACGCGCGGTGGTACGGGGATGGTTCAGGCAGTTGGCCGGGACGAGGTGTTATCTCGGACTGATGTCGAGCAGATGATTGATGTGGCCTTCTCGAGAGAAGACCAGGTCAATGCCTACCTGTTCCTCACAGCCGTGAGCACAGGACTTCGCAAGGGCGAGCTGGCCGGTCTCCTGTGGTGCAATGTAGATCTCGGCCGGCGGCTCATACTGGTCTGTCGCAACTACAATCGGAAGGGGACCAAGAGCGGCGAGGACCGAACCGTTCCCATCTCATCAGAGCTATTGTCCGCCCTTCGAGAGTGGAAGGCAATGACACCGTACAGCCGTGACACTGACGCCGTTTTCCCGGACCCAGACGGTCGCGTCAGAACTGAGAATTTTCATTGGAACCGATACGTCCAGGGTCTCGCAGAAACGGCCAGTGTGGACCGCCCAGGCCTTCGACGGTACGGTCATCAGACCAGGCACTACTTCGCTACCCAATGGCTTCTACAGGGCGGGTCAGACACCATCCTTGCAAAGATACTGGGTCATCGGGACACGAGCCTGATTCACAGCACGTACAGCCATTTTTGCGACGACGATTTGACCCAGGCGATGGACAGAATAGGCTTTTCGGTAACCAAACCGGTAACTAAACAGCCGTTATCAGTGATGCGCAGTGTTAACACTGAGCGGAGTAAGTAGTTGAAATTGTTATTACAGGGTATTGCAGATCATTCTAGAAAATCGGAAAAAAGTAGTACCGGTACATTTCAATGCTATATCCTTTCAACTACTTGCGGCAGCCTAAACCCTTCCTGTAACCATTGTCATAACCAGACCATTTGTTCAGTGAATGACCGCAATCCCGGGGCAAGGTGCCCCGGGTTACCAGCCCCGGGGCGGACCGGGGGAGCTGGCGCCGAGCCAGCAAGGAGACTGTCATGTCAAACGTGTTGGACCTGGAAAAATTAACTGAGAGCGTAAACAAGGTTGTCACCGAGGACGAGGAGGGCCACTGGGCCCGCGAGGACCTCGTGGAGGTGATGGCCGACTTGCTTCGACAGGTGATCGGGTTTGTCAAGCCGGCTTTATCGGCCATCGGCGACCGGCCGGTCATCTCCTACGCCGTCTCGCACCACGCGGACGTGAACTACGCCGGCGGCATCTACGATGAGACGCGGCATGAGCACCGATGCGTGCCGTTGTCCTGCGGCGCATTCGGTCCCGAGGAGGACTGCGCGAGGGCGAACGAGGGGCGCTTCGAGGGCCGGGACCTGGCTGTCAGGGCAGACGGCGCGCTCGTGTGCCTTGAGTACTCCGGCTCCTGGTCTCGGTGGCGGGGCTCGTCGTGGGGCTGGCAGGCCGAGGTGACCGAATACGCTGGCGCGGCCGCGGCCGTCGAGGACGGCTGGACCGACGTCGAAGACTACATCACGCGGCTCGCCGACAAGCTCTCAAGAGCGGTTGGCAAACGCAAAGACCGCATTGAGGCCGACCGTCGCCGGGCCGAAAAGCTCGGCGCGGTCGTCGCCCTCATTTCGAAATAACGCCGTTCGTCCTCCCTCGCGGGCCGGGAGGGGTTGCCTGTGCCCCTCGCGGGCCGCCTTGGGCGGACGAGCGCCCCAATTTCAAGGAGGAAGTGGATGGAAAAGTTTTCTGTTATTGTATTCTTTGTGGCCCTGGCTTGGGCCGGCTTCGGGTGTGACGAGCGGCCACACGAGCTATGGATCGACGACGCCTGCTCGCCTGGCGACCAGGCGGTTATCCGGAGCTCTGTGGCAGAGTGGAACAACCTCGCCCGGAGCCTCCTCGGCGAATCTCTTGTCGGTATTGGCGGAATCGACACGGTCGACCATGACAAAGCCCTAACGGTCGGCGCCGATCCAAATTGGGGCCGTAATTTTGCGGTCTGCTTTGATCAAAATCCGAATGTGGATCGCTGGCGGGGCCTTGCCGGTTATGCGTTTCCTGACGGTGACGTTTGGCTTTTCCGTTTCGGACTTTCAGACCGCGGATTCCGAATCACGGCGCGCCACGAGCTCGGGCACTTCGTCGGTCTCGACGACCTGGACGCACCGCGGTCGGTCATGGATCCCCTCGACACCGGCGAAGCTTTTACCGATGCCGACCGCGCCGAGCTCTGCCGTGTCTACAATTGCAAAAGGGGGCGCTGAATGAGCGAGCTCAAAAACCGATGTCGCCTCACCGAGGCGGGTGTTTTCCAGTGCACGGTTGACTGGGATGTCGAGCATGGACCGACCCTCTGCAAATTTCAATTACAAGAAATAGTCCCTGTCGATTGCGATTTTTTGTTCCAGCCCACACGGGCGTGCTCATCTCGGCGCGCGCATTGCGAGGCTGCGCGGACGGCTGCGAACGCCTCTATCGAAAAGGCCAAAAGGGACACCGACAAAGTCCTGGATGCGTTGAACCGGTTATGGTCTTCAATGGTGAATGAGGACAAGAGCGGTGGTGGTGAAGGGGGCGGTGATGCGTGAAATCATTTTTAGATTCTTTCTTGTGGGTGGCGTTATCGCTGCCGGCGCCGTTGGCATCGAGCTCGTCACCCTAGGCCTGGATCCACGGGCTTCAACGGCAATCGGCGCGCTCGTGGGATTCCTGATTGTCGTATCGTCCGCCTTGTTGCCGCCGTCGGGGGGTTCAAAATGACAAAGCTTTATTCGATTGGACATCGGGAGTGGAGACACCTCCATGGCGCTGGTGAGCTGTTCAAAAAAGACATGTCACCGGTAGACCGACTTTACAATTTCGAGGGCACAGCGGCTGACGTGGAGACGGTGGCGGGATATTTCGACGAGATCGGCGAGCACATCGCCGCCGAGCAGCTCCGGGAGATGCTTCGATGACCGGGCAACCGACAGTTGTCCGGCGCCGCGTGAGGTGGCGCCTTGTCATCGTGAACCGCCCCGGCCTGGATATGCTGGATTTCGACGAGAAACCCATCAAGCGAACCTTCAAAACCAGGGCCGAAGCCGAGCTCTACGCTCTCGAGAAATTTGGCAGTTCGAAGCAAGACCGGGCCGGCTGGCGGGTCGAGCGCGAAATTCTCACCCATAGGCCTTGCCGACATGCTAAGCTGAGCTAGCCTTTCTCCCCCGGGCACCGTCGAGAAGTCATGAGCTCGACAGGGGGGGCGCGAAATTCTCACCACAAAAAACTCATTGACCAATGTCACAGTTAGCGTTACGATAAGCATGCATCAAGGAGGTAATACCGTGACAATTAACGTAACATGTGAAATCTGTGGTAAAAAATTCACATCCATTCGCAAATCCAGAAAGACTTGCTCGGCAGCGTGTCGTCAGCGACTACACAGAGGGACCGGCCCGGCCCCGATAGATCGAACCGTCTTCGGTGATTTGGACATCGATTTTGGAGATACACCTTCGAAAGAGGAAATAGAATCTATCCTCAATGAAGTGGATCCAAGTCGCGCGGTCGATAGGCTAAAACTGCATCTCCAGGTCGTCAAAGAGAACAGAATTAGGATACGGCAAAAGATGAATCCATTACTCGAACAGTGCAATGATTTGGAAGAGTTACTGGAAAGAAAACTAAATGACGCCAGGATCGAGATGTCAAGGGTTGCCACACTTTCCGATAGTGAGAAGAGAAAAATGGATCATTATCAACACATCCGATCGGCCCGGGAGTCGGCGAGGGCACTCAATAATAGTAGACCTAAGGGTATTTTGAACAATAGCCGTAGCGGTAATGAGCAAAAGATAAATGATACCGTGACAGACAATGTGACAAATACCGTTACGGGAAAATCTAGAATTTCCGTGGAAATGTTGTCTCGTCTGAAAAATAAGAGGCCGATTAACGATGTGTGAAATTCTCAACCATCGATCTTGCGATCGTGGTAGAATGAAGTAGCCTTTTTCCACCCGGGCACCGCTGCGGAGTAGCTAACGCGGCGGGGGGCGACGCACTTCCCAGTTCCACGTCGCCCGGCCCGGGTCTCCTTTTGGAACCGGGATGGAATTGGGATATGCCGGAGACCATCACACAACTACACGCCAAGGGTAGAGATCTTAATAAACAGATAATGGATACCTGGACGGAAGAGCGTAAACTCCTCAGCCAGATCAAACCGTCTTGCGCTGGTGGGACACTCACCCTATTGGTCGAAAAGACGATAGAAGAGAAGAGAAACCGCCTACAAGAGCGACAGCACGAAATCATCAGAAGAATCTACTCGAGCAGGTACGGTACACGGCTTTTCACTAAAGTTGTCCAGCCATTCTATCAGAAAGTTCATCAACGACTAAAAGACGAGCACAACCCCAAAGCTATTGCTCGGGCGATAATGAATCTTGAAATTTGCTCCGGGCCGATATGCAACTCAACACTCGTGGCAGTATATAGCGACAAGATCATTCATCATGAGTTTTGTAAGTTATCAATAGAACTTAATCGTGAGCCATTTGTTGAGCTCGTAAACGGAACAATAGGCGATAAGGATGAAATATTGAGACGAGCTGGATACACCACTTCCTTTGATATGGACAGGTTTGACCAATTGGTCCACGAAAACACATTTATGGAACAGAATATGATTGCCGTTCAGAGAGAATACCAACGTCTCGCTGTCGAAAAACTCATTCGGAAATGTGATCCGCTGTCCATAGACATGCTTTACGAGCTGACCAGGGCGAGATCATCGGGCGCCGCTGACGCTGTTGCCAAGTTGTTCATGACGAGAATTCTCAGTAGAACTTTAAGCGCACTCCCCTCTCACAGACCCCAAATGTAGTCAAATGTATTCAAAACCGCGTTGACTTATTCTGAAAAGTCAACGCGTATTTTCGAATGATTACAACCGTTTACGGTAGACAGCTGTCGATTGCCTCAATAATATGGGGGCTAGGAGGCATTATGACGGCGCTTCAAAAGCAAATCAGGCTCGCAGCCCTGGCTCAGAACATCACGATCACCGAGTTGGCGTCGAGGCTCGGAATATCCCGCCAGTACTTGGGCGAAATGATGCGGGGGACACGACGATTTAGGGCCAAATATCGACAGGGAGTGGCGGCAGAGCTCGGCGTGACCGAAGCCTGGCTCACTGGCGAGGTTGGCCGATGATCGAGGAGGCCATCGCCCAGCTTGTTCAGGACGCGGTGTCCAGTGCGCTCTCCGCCTGGACGCCACCCGCCCCGGCCCCGGCGGCCGAGGCGCCACGGCTTTTGACCGTGGACGGAGCCGCGGAGCTGCTTTCGGTCAGCAGCCCGACGGTTAGGAGGCTCATCGAAAAGGGCGAGCTTAGGGCAACGCGGGTGCTCGGGGCTGTCCGGGTGGATCGACGCGATCTGGATTCCTACATCACCGCGGCCAAGGATGGGGCCCATGAGTGAGATTGCCGCCGCTACCTACGCGGTTCTGAGCGCTGTTCGTGCGGGCAAAATCGACGCCCTCGAGGGGCTTGACCCGGCCTGGATCTACAGTAGCGAAGCGCGTCAAATTGTATTACACGCGAAATCTCTTGATTTTGAAGTGGTTAATGGTGACACCGTTTTTGCCATCGCTGACCGCATGCCTGGCGGCCTCAAGCGCTTCAATAATATTCTTTCCGATTTCGAGCACAAATCTGATGGGATATTTCTTCCATTGGTACGTGGTATCGACATCCTAAAGAGAGAATTCGAGCGGCGGATGAGAGGAGCTCTTCTCGGGAAGCTTGCCGTCGCTCACCGGGCGGATGACCAGGAGACACTCCTGTCCTCACAGCGGGATCTGGGCGAGTTACTCGAACAGCAGGCCAAGCCCAACAGCCAGCAGCTCTTCACCGCGCTCGGCGACTTTCCGGACATATTTGAAGACATTCCCTACCTCATCGGCGGGCTTATTCCAAGACAAGCGTTAGTCTTTTTTCCGGGGCTCCCAAAGACACGGAAATCAACCACCGCGGCGCTCTCGCTCGTATGTGTGGCGGGAGGTGTAGACTTCCTCGGACATCCTGTCGATGAGCCAGGGATAGTTCTCTACGTCAGCGCCGAAGAGTCGACCCAGGTTGTCGTCGGCAGGTTTCGAAAGCTCGTCCGTGGCCTCGATTTGACCCCCGACATCGAGAAGCGCATCTCCGAAAACCTTCGTGTCTGTTGTGGTGAGCCATGGCTTCTCGATTTGCCTTCCTTCCAGATCAAATTTGAGGCGGAGCTTCGCCGTCACCGGCCGGTCTATGTGGTTCTTGATCCCATGGTGGCGATTCGGGGATCGGACGTCGACGAGAACTCGGTCCGCGGGATGGAACCCCTTTTGAGTTTTCTTCGCAATGTCCGGTTAAAGCACGAGGTGGCGATCGGGGTGGTCCACCACTCGTCGAAGGGGGTCGAGCTTGCCCCTTCCCCTGAGACTTTCCTTAGGGGCAGTGGGGCTTCTGCCGCCTCCTTTGATGTCCTCATCGGATCAACTCGGCTCGGGGATGACGGATCGCAAAATTTGCTCCACATTTTCTCGCGCCATGCGGCGCCGCGACGCCTAGTTGCTTCCTGGTCGTACTCGGACATCACCGGTTCCATTCAATGCGTCGCGGAGACCCCTGTAAAAACCCCAACCAAAGGCGAGGCCGTTGACCTGGTCTTTGAAGTCGAAAAGCTGCTCGCAAACGCGCCCGTCGGCCTCACCGTGTCCTCAATCAGGGCCTCGGTCAACCGCTCAAACAAAGTGGTCAAAGACATTTTGATGTCTCTCGAACGCAACGGCCGCGCGATAACAAAGAAGGGGCGGACAATACGGAAAGACGGGCAGCCGTACACCACCGATTTGTGGTTCGCTCGCACCACTGGAGAACAAAGTGACTTACAGTATAACTGACAAAATTACAGTTTGGCAATCTTGGACAACCCGAGTCCAACATGGTGTCCGAGTCCAAGAATCCAACATAGTCCAACATGGTGGCGTAAGTACGCGAAATCATGAATGTTGGATTAATCCAAGATTGAGTCCACCTTTAATGTTGGACTCCACCAGGGGGTATATAATACCCCCGTGGTCCAACATTGAGTCCAACATTGGAAACTGGTGGGAGAAAAACCTACACCCTAAGAGGGGGGATTGTGAGATCGACCACCAGGGCCATTTGCCATCCCAGAACCCCGGTCGGAGCCGAAAAGCCCCGGATTTGGGTGTTGTGTTACGGTGTATACCAAGACATCCCTCAAAAGCTCTTGGAATATCGAGCAGTTACAAAGTTGTGCTGACCGGTAACCACGGAAAAGTAACCACAGGTGGGGTTGTGTTTACGCCAAATGTAACAAATTACACACACACAATACCGATAACTCAGGAGGCGCATAGTGGATAAAAAAGTCAACATTACCGAGGAGCTCCTCGGCCGGACTGTGGACCGGCGATTCAACGCGAGGCATGCCCTTCAACTTCTCGTCACCCGTTGGCCAAGGGAGAGCGTCGCCACAGCCGACGACTTGGCGAGCTGGGCTGAGCGCTTGGGAGAGCGGCAGAGTGCTCACCAGCGGGCATTGTTAAAGAGCTACGGGGTTTGTGACTTGCTCATCGCCGCCCTCGCCGGGCACTTATCAGACGGGGGGGAGATCATCACCAAGAAGGGTGAGCTGAGCCCTGCGGTTTCGGCAATCCGGTCTCTCACGGAAACCCAGTTGAGGATTGCAGACCGCCTCGAGGCATCGGCGCCAAAGAAGGAAACTGAAACCGTTGATGTCGCCGAGCTCTGGGCTCAGGCCTCGAGGCAGCCAGGTGAGGCCGAGACCGGCCCTGTGAGCCCCGAGGAGGCCGGCCCGGGTACCGCGGCATTCGAAGGCTCTGACGCCGATTCTGATGGCTATCAGACAACACCTGTCGGCGATGGAGAGGAGGGGGCATGACACTAACCATCACCATCTCGCTTGGGAATTATTGCCAAAATCACTGCCGATACTGCGTGAGCGGCTCTGGCTCTCGCAGATGGGATCCGCCCGTGAACTGGTCCACGGTT
>Ga0307419_10000801_pt1 | contig 16063 bp, 3 predicted proteins | sample SalMarWE160230MG_2_FD_202512 | JGI IMG/M metagenome (GOLD analysis project Ga0307419, IMG submission 202512) | Salt marsh sediment microbial communities from the Plum Island Ecosystem LTER, Massachusetts, United States - WE1602-30 | ecosystem: Environmental > Aquatic > Marine > Intertidal zone >... | reverse complement strand
CCAGACCTACGCCGAGGAGATCCAGAAGAACGCCGTCTCGTCGGTGACAGACCTCAACGCAACGTCGCCGGCCGCGGCAACGACGACATCGTCGACCTACCGCCGGCGCCGCTCGACGCGCCGCCGCCGCTGACCGCCTTGCGTCCTGTCCCGGGCCTGCACGCGGATCTCGGTGCTCGTCGGCTTGGAGCCGCGGAAAAGGGACCGGGGCAGGACAAAACGTTCCGGAAATAACCGTTGACGTGGGATTTGAAACGCTTTAGGATGGGGTTATGAAAAAGGCAAGACCTGCGAAGAAGAAAACCTACCAAAGACCGCGGATCGTTTCACGCGAGATCTACGAGGTCAACGCACTGGGCTGTAGCAAGTGCCCCAGCGCCTCGACCATATCCTATGGCATCTCCTGCGTCCGCGGAACCAAACAGTTCTCGTAACTCCCTGCCCACTCTCATTGACTGCGCCAGGCGCGCACCTTCCCGTCCAGGAATCCTGCGTAGAGCATCCCGTCCGCGACGGTAGGCGACGATAACGCGCCGGCCTCGTAGGGAGCGCTCCATACGAGACGGCCTGTCACCGCCTCAAAGGCGCACAGCCGGCCGGCAGCCGTCACCACGTACACCATGTCCTCGGTCAGCGCCGGCGAAGAAGCAAAGCCCAGCCGCGTTGCCGCATCGAGTTCGGCCTTCCACTTCAGGGTACCGCTCGTCCCATCAACGCAATAGAGGTGCTGTTGCGCGTAGCCGGAGACGAAATACACGCTGCCTGCCCCGACGGCGGCGCTGGAGACGTATGTCGGCCCCGGCTCGCTGTCCGGGACCTTGAAGGTCCACAGCACGGCCCCTGTCGTCAACCGGACGGCATACAAAGACCAGTCAAAGTTGCTGCCGGCGATGAACGCCGCCTGCTCCCCGAGAGCAGGTGAAGCAAAATAGATGTCGCCCTTGGACTTATGCGTCCAGCGGACCGCCCCCGTGTCCTTATTAAGACAATACAACTGGCCGTTATTACACCCTACATAGATATAGCGGCCCGAGATGGCCGGCGAGGAGTAGACCATCTGGCCGAATTCCGCCTCCCATGCCTTGGCCCCGGTCTCGGCATCGAGGGCGTAAAAGGCCTTCTGAGGAAAGCCCGCGCCGAAGTAGACGCGGCCTGCGTGCACCAAAGGAGAAGAGCAGTCCGTGCCGCCTGTGGCGAACTTCCAGATCACCTGCCCTGTGGCGGCGTTTAGGCAATAAAGGTGGCCGTCGCGCGAGGCGACGTAGACCGCCTCTCCGGAAACGGCCGGGGAAGAATCGACCCATCCTCCGGTCTCATAAGACCACTGCCGGGTCCCCGTGACGGCGTCCAGACAATAGACGTTGTTGTCGCGGGAGCCGAAAAAGACGCGGCCGCCGGCCACCGCCGGCGAAGAAACGACAGAACCCTGCGCCTCAAACTCCCAGACCACCTGTAAGGGCGGCTGGACAAGCTCGGGACTCGCCCCCGTGCGCCGCTCATCCCCGCGAAAGGCCGGCCACTCCGCAGCCAGGACCACCCCCGCCAAGGCGCTCGTTATCGCAAAAGCCAATAGGAGACGCTTCATCCGATACCCCCTCCATGCGGCCTTAGAGGCGCCGCTCAGTTCGCCGTCTTAAAGGAATACACGCGGCCCGAATCCGAACCCACCAGGACGTAGATATGGTCCGCGTCGACATACTGCAGGGAGACCCCGCTCTTGATCGGCGCGCCCGTGTCATACGGCCAGCCGTCGACGATATCGCCCGTCGCCGTGTCCACGGCATAGAACTTCCCGTCGTCCGCGCCAAAGTAGACGATCCCGTTGGCCACGTACGGCCAGGAGTCGATGCCGGCGCCGATGTCCACCGGGAAATTCTCTTTCGCCGTCCCGTCCGCGAGGTTGTAGGCGTAGAGCTTGCCGTCCGCGCAGCCGAAGTACACCGCGATCGTCTCGGTGTCCACCCACGGCGCCGAGTTGATGGCGCCGCCTACCTCCTTCGGGTTCTCGGCCCAGCCCGTCTCCGCGTAGCTCGTACCCATTTCCTCGGCGCTGAGGTTGACCGCATAGAAGCGGCCGTTCGTCGTCCCGAAGAAGATGAGACGCCGGGATCCGGGGTCTATCGGGTCCTGGAGCGCGATGAACGGCGCTGACTTGATGGCCCCGGCGCTGCCGAACCCCGTGTCAAAGACGCGCACGCCGGTCCCGTCTTCCGCCTTGAAGCCATACAGCTTGCCGTCGTTGGCGCCGAAGTAGATCTCGTCGTAATAGAGGAACGGCACGTAGATCATGGCCGGCGAAGACTCTATGGCCCCGCCGACCTCGGCCGGCTGGGCCCAGACATCGGCGCCGAGAGAAGGCTCCACGCAGTACACCTTCTGTCCCGACGTGCCGAAGTAGATCCCGTATGTAGGTTCATACAGGACGCTCGTCGTCAGGGACTCGCCCGCTCCTATGGTCTTGCTCCATTTGACGACGTTGTCCTCCCAAACGGCGTAGAGGGAGTTACCGAGGGTACCGAAGTAGACCACGTCCTTGTAGACGCCGGGTGAGTACTCCTCGGTCGACGGCCAGGGGATGCCGCGGATCTGACCGGAGGTGACGAACGTCGCGCTCAAGTCCTTGGTGGAATCGTTCAAGATGTAGAGGTTATTGTCGTCAGAGCCGAAGTATATCTTGTCGTCGTAGGCGATGGGGATCGTACGTATCGGGCCCTTGACGTTCGCGTCGGTGGGATACTTCCAGGCGGGAGAGAGGTTCGTGACCGTCACGGTGTTCGATGAGTTGGTCGTCGAGTTGACGTCCGCCGAAGAATTGGCATCCGTGCCCGAGGCGTTCCCGGAAAAGCTCAGCGTCCCCGGATTGCGGCCCGCCTCGTAGGTCCAGACGAACTGCTGATCGGCGCCGGCCGCGATCGTGGCGGAGGGGGGTGTGGGCCCGGCCTCGAGATTGGCGCTGGTAGCGTTGCTGTTCACGGTCAAGAGCGACGGCTTGACGTTGTTCGCGCTGGCCCCTCCGGCGCCGGCGGTGTTGCTCACGGTCATCGTCACGGTGATCGGCGCGTTGGTCAGGGGGCTCGACGGCGCCGCCGTGATGGAAGAGGAGAGGGCCGCGGCCTCGGCCTGGATGGTCACGGCGTTGGAGGTCGTCTGGGTCGACTGCGTCTGGTCTGACGTGGCATAGCCCGCAAAGGTCACGATGCCCAGGGTCTCGCCGGCGGTGTAGGTCCAGGTAAAGTCCTGCGTAGCCGTCGCGCCCAGGGACGACACGCCGGTCGGCTCGGGCCCCGTGCTCAGGATCGCGTCCGACGACGTGCCGCCGACGGTCAAGGACGTGGGCGCGACGTTGGTCACGGTGTTCTCGCCCGTGTTCTGGACGGCCATCGTCACGGTGATCGTCCCGGCCACGTTGACGGCGACGGGCGTGGCGCTCACGGACGACGTCAGGCCGTACGTGGGCTTCGACTGGACAGTCACCGAATCCTGGCCGCTGTTGCAAGAAAGGTTGGCCCCGGAGTTCTCGTCCACGCCGGAGTCCAGGTCCGCGGTGAAGACCGCGTTGCCCGTGCTCTGGCCGTGCGCCGTGAAGGTAAAGATCTTGAAGGCGCCGCCTTTTATCGTGGTGTTCGCAGGCGAGGGTCCGGTATCCACGAGGGGGTTACCCGCGCCCGAAGGCGTCAACGACGGCGCCACGTTCAAGGCGTCGGCCTGGCCCGTGTTCGTGATGGTGGCCTTGACCGTGATCGTCTCGCCGATGCGCGGGGTCGCCGGCAACGCGCTGACCGTGATGCCCAGCACCGCCTTGTTCTCCACCACGACGTCCGCCGACTTCGCGGTGTTCGACGTCACGAGGCCTTCGGTGTCGTAACCTGAGGCCGAGCCCTCGAGGCTCAGGGACCCGTTGATCGTCCCGGCCGTATAGTTCCAGACGAATTGTTTCTGGGACGTGGGGTTGATGTTCTGCGGGCTCGGGTCTGAGGTCGTCGTGGCCGTGGCGTTCTGCCCCGGAGGCGAGACGACCGTCAAAGACGACGGGTCGACGGTGTCGACGGCCACGGCCCCCGGGTTCGACACCGTCATGGTGACGGTAAAGGCCTGGTCCGTGCTCACGACGCTCTTGGACGACGCGAGGCTCGCCGTGAGCGCCCCGCGGCCGATGATGTACGGGCCCGCATGCGTCGCGCTCGCTGTCCAATTTCCCACCCGGTCCACCGGCCGGACGTGACCATAGTGGTTGCCGTTGGCCAAATCGTATGCCTCGTACGTCAAAGAGGTCGGCGGATCCAGGTTCACGTACTTGGGCGGGAGGGTCGTCGCATTGGTATCCACCCAGAAGCTGTAACCCGCCAAGCCCGACTGACTATCCGTCGTCTCGCTCCACTGAAAGAAGACGTCGTTATCATCCGAGGAGACCCCGGGCGTGTGGGTGCTGGAAGAAAGACTCGAGACCAGGGACGGCGGTGTGTTATCGAGGACGACCGAGAAGGGCACGTTCGCGGTGTTGCCCGCCAAGTCCGAGACTACCACGTTCACGTTCTGATACGAGGAACCCGCCGAGGTGATCGTGTAGGTAAACTCATACTCGTAGACGTCGTCGGCCTCCGTGGCATCCGTGCCGCCGACAGCCGTCGTCGAGGGAAAGACCGCCTGCTTGAGCCCCGAGGTCGTGTCCGCGGCCTCCACATAGACCTTGAAGGCCGAATACCCCAACCCGGAATAATACAGCGTCGTGGTGGCCGCATTGTAATAAAGGTAATCGCCGCCGACGGTCTCCGCGATGTCATAGATGGACCCGCTCGCAGGCGGCGTGGTATCGATGTAAAAAGGCCCCAGGTGCGCGGCGGACGCGGACCAGTTGCCGACGTTGTCGACGCTGCGGATGTGCACGTAATGCGACGTGCCGTCCGAGCGGGCCGCGCTGATGGTAGAACTCACCGTCTGCTCCACGTCCTTGGTCGTGTCCGGCAGCGTCGTGGGGCTCGTATCCCAAAGGATGGAGTATCCGTCGATGCCGCTGCCGCCGCCCGCATCCGTGGCCGCCGTCCAAGAGACGGCGATCGTATCGTCGCGCGACTGCGGATCGTTCCAGGCGCCGATGGCATTGTTATGGCTGGAGCTGACCAGGTTGCTCACGAGGCCCGGCAGGCCCGCGTCGACCGTCACGAGGCCGGAGGAGTTGATGGCCGTTGCGGGAGTCGGGGGGGCGCTGGCAAAGGTCAGACCGTTGGCGGGAATACTCACATCCACGGTGGCCTGGTCGCTGGCGCTGCCCGTCAGGTCCACGGTCACGAAGAGCCGCTCGGTGCCCGCGGCCGCCAGGGCCACCGTTAGGTTGCCGAAGGTGACGCTGCCGGAGGAGAACGCCCCTGTGCCCACCTGCTGGTCCACGCCCGGCGAATACGACTCCGAATTGTTGCTATCGTAATACAGCTTGACGTTCTGGACCTGGGCGTCGCTGATCGAACCGGCATTGCTCACGACGACCTGGGTCAAGGTGTCCCCGGCCAGCACGTTGTTGTTGGTCAGGGTCGCATCCAGAACGAACCGGCCGGTCGCGCCCTGCCCCGCATAACTCGAAGACAGGGCATTGGCCGTCACATCCACGGTCACGGACGAGGCCTGCACGACAAGATCACCCTCGGTATTGTCGTCCGTCGTGCCGCCGCCCGAGACGGAGATGTTGATGGTCTCGGCGCTCGTGTCCGTCATGCCGAAGGTCGCGGTGCCGGAATCGCCTACGGCATAGGTATAATCCGCGGTATCATTGGGCGCCCCGCCGTCGGTGAAGGCGCCGTAACCGGAAGAGAGCGCCCAGGCGATGGCATCCGCCGTGCCGTTGGTGTCCAGGGAGATGGTGCCGGCGTAATTGGTCTTGGTGTTGCCGTACGTGTCCTTGGCGGTCACGCCGATCGGCTCCTCGACGGACTGGATGGCCGTCCCGTCATGGCTGATGACGAAAGAGGCCAAAACCGTCGGCGCGACGGTGAGGTCGCCCTCGGCATTATCGTCGGTCTTCCCGCTGCCCGTGACGCTGATGTTGAGCGATTCGGCGGTCGTATCGTTGATGGTGAACTGGACGGTGCCCAGGTCCCCCGCGTCGAAGGTGTAGTCCGCCGTGTCCACCGACCCGCCGCCGTCGGTGAAGGCGCCGGAGCCCGAGGAAAGCGCCCAGGCGATGGTGCCGTCCTCTCCGGTCGTGTCCAGGGAGATGGTGCCGGTATACGCCTTCTGGGTATTGTCGTAAAAGTCCCGCGCCTCTACCTTGACCGTCTCCGGCACCCCGGCCTCGGCCTGGCCGTCGTGCGTGATCCTGAAATCGTAGAGCACGTTGGGCCCGACCACGAGGTTGGGTTCCGTGTCGAGGTCGACCTTGCCGGAGCCCGCGACGTCGATGTCCAGGGGCTCGGCCTTGGTGTCGGTGACGCTCAACTCGACCACCCCGTAGTCGCCGCCGACGAAGGTGTAGGCCGCCGTGTCGAAAGACCCCCCGCCGTCGGTGAACGAGCCGTAACCGGAAGAAAGGGCCCAGCCGATGGTCGTGGGCGTGCCGGTGGTGTCGACCGTGATCGTTCCGGCGTGGTTGGTCTTAATGTTGCTATAGACGTCATAGGCCGTCACGGTCACGGTGTCGGCCACGCCGGCCACGGCGGCCCCGTCATGGGCCACGACAAAGTGGTTAAGGGAACCCGGCCCCACCACGAGATCACCCTCGGTATTGTCGTCCGTCGTGCCGCCGCCCGAGGCCGAGATGTTGAGAGACTCCATGGTGGTGTCGGTCAGGCCCAGGGTCACCGAACCGTTATCACCCGGAAGATACGTATAGTCCGCCGTGTCCACCGACCCGCCGCCGTCGGTGAAGGCGCCGGTGCCGGAAGAAAGCGCCCAGGCGATGGTCGTGGGTGTGCCGGTGGTGTCGACGGAGATGGTGCCGGCGTGGTTGGTCTTGGTGTTGCCGTACGCGTCCTTGGCGAGGACGACGATGTTCTCCGCCACCCCGGCCTGGGCCGCGGTGTCGTGTTGGATGAGAAAATGGTCGAGGAGGGCCGGCCCCACCACGAGGTCGCCTTCACTGTTATCGTCGGTCTTGCCGCCCCCTGATGCCGAGATGTTCAGAGTCTCGGTCTTGGTATCGGTGATCGTGAGCGTGGCGGTGCCGCTGTCGCCGGAGACAAAGGTGTAGTCCGCCGTGTCGACCGAGCCCCCGCCGTCGGTAAAGGCGCCCGCGCCCGAGGAGAGCGCCCAGGCAATGGTGCCGGGTGTGCCCGTGGTGTCCAGGGTGATGGTGCCCGTGTGGCCCGCGACCGTCGTGCCGTTGGCGTCCTTGACCGTGACGACGACGTCCTCGGCCGTGCCGGCCGTCGCGGCGTTGTCGTGGGAGAGGACGAAGTGGTGCACGCCGGCCGGGTGGACGACGAGGTTGCCCTCCGTGTCATCGTCGGCCTTACCGCTGCCGGCCGCGCTGATGTTCAGGGTGTCCGTCTGCGTATCGGTCAAGGTCAGGACCACGACGCCGTCATCGCCGCCCACAAAGACATACTCCGCCGTGTCGTACGTCGGGCCGCCGTCCGCAAAGCTCCCCGCGCCCGAAGACAGAGCCCACGTGATGGCCGAGGCCGTACCGGTCGTGTCGACCGTCATGGTGCCGACGTAATTCGTGACGGTCTGGTTGCTGACATCCTGGGCCGTGATGGTGATGTCTTCGGCCACGCCGGCCACGGCGCTGCCGTCATGGGCGATGTGGAAATGGTGAAAGCCCGCGGCCACCACCTCCAAAACGCCCTCGTTGTCGTCGTCGGCCTTGCCGTCACCGGCCACGCTGATATTGATGATCTCCGCCGTATCGTCCGTCAAGGACAAAACGACCTGGCCGCTGTCGCCGCCGGCAAAAGCATACGAGGCGGTATCACTGCCTGCCCCGCCGTCGACCAGGGTCCCCGCGCCCGAGGAGAGCGCCCAGGCGATGGCGGCGGGGGTGCCGTTGGTGTCCACGGTGATGGTACCGGTGTAATCGGACTTCACGTTGTTATAGGCGTCATAGGCCTTTATAGTGATGGCCTCCGCCGCGTTCTGAAGGGCAAAACCGTCGTGCGTGATACGGAACTCGTCGATCAACCCCGGCCCCACCACGAGGTCGCCCTCTGTGTTGTCGTCCGTCGAGCCGCCGCCCGAGGCCGAGATATCGAGAGACTCCATGGCCGTGTCGGTCACGCTTAGCGTCACCGAACCGTGATCGGTCAAGAGGTAGGTGTATTCCGCGGTATCGAAGTCGACGCCGCCGTCGGCAAAGGTGCCGTTGCCCATGACCTTGGCCCACGCGATGGTCGTGGGGGTGCCGTCGGTGTCTATGACAATGAGTCCTGTGTGGTCGGTCTTGGTGTTGCCGTAGGCGTCCTTGGCGAGGATGACGACGTTCTCCGCCACCCCGGCCTGGGCCGCGGTGTCGTGTTGGATGAGAAAATGGTCGAGGAGGGCCGGCTTCACGACGAGCCCGCCCTCGCTGTTATCGTCCGTCACCCCGCCGCCCGAGGCCGAGATGTTCAGGGTCTCGGTCTTGGTGTCGATGATGGTGAAGGCGGCGGTGCCGCTGTCGCCCGAGACAAAGGTATAGTCCGCGGTATCGAGGCCGGCCCCGCCGTCCGTGAACGGACCGAAGCCGGTGTCCAACGCCCAGACGATGGCGTCCTGCGTCCCGTCGGTGTCAAGCGTCACCGTGCCCATGTGGTCTGTGATGAGGTTGTCATACGCGTCCTGCGCGCTGACAGAGACGTTCTCAGCCGTTCCCGCCACGGCCGCCGCGTCATGGGTGATCAAAAAATGGTCCAGCGTGTTGAACGAGACGACGAGGTCGCCCTCGGTGTTGTCGTCCGTCGTGCCGCCGCCCGAGACAGAGATATCGAGGGACTCGGCCTTGGTGTCGGTGAGGGTGAAGCTCGCCGTTCCGTTGTCCGAATCAAAGGTATAGGTCGCCGTGTCGTAGCCCGGGCCGCCGTCGGCGAACGAACCGTTGCCCATGACCTTGGCCCAGGTGATATCACCCGTCCCGTCCGTGTCCAGGTTGATCGTCGTCGCGCAGGAGATCTTGGTGTTGCCATGGGCGTCCTTGGCCGTGACGCTTACCCCTTCAGGTACCCCGGCGGTGGCGGTACCGCCATGGCTGATGACGAAATGGTCCAGCGTCAAGACGACCGGCCGCGTACCCTCGGAGTTCAGGGCCGTCCCCGGCAAGGCGGGCGCGTTCGTCAACACGACGCCGTTTACCGGAAAGGCCGCGTCCAGCGTGTGACCGTCCGTCACGGCTGTCGCCAGGTCCACCGTCACGAAGAGGTACTGGATGCCGCTGGCCGACAGGCTGATGTTGAGGCCCGAGAAGATCTTGGTCCCGGAAGTAAAGACGCCGCTGCCCACCTGCTGGTCGACGCCCGAGGAGTACGTACCGGAGCTGTCCGAGTCATAGTACAGCTTGACCGCCGCGATCTCGGCGTCCGTGGCCGTGCCGATATTGCTAACCGTGACGCTCGTGATCGTGTCTGCGGTCGTGGTGTTGTTCGAGATGAGGACGTTCTGGATAAGGATATCGCTCTGTCCCGAGGTGACGCTCGCGGTCGTGACCGCGTTCGCCTGGCCGCTGGCCGAGCCCACGAGCACCCACTTGACCGCGTCGGCGCACACGTCATCATCGGCATCGTTCGTCAACTCGACGTATCCCGATGTGCCGGCGGCGAACTTGTACGTGCCGATGCTCACGAACTGCTCACCCCCCTGCTCCTGGTTCTCATCCGTCGTCGTGCTGCCGCCGTCGTAGTACACCGTATAAGGCGCGTCCGTCGCCAATTGGGCCATGCCCGTACGCCAGAAGACAAAAACCTCATAATTGCCGGCGATGGAGATATCGGGCGTCCAGCGCGCCCAATCCCCTCCCACGCCCGGTTGAGGATTGGTATTGCGGCGCCACCCGGAGGCGTCACCGCCGTACTCGACACCGCCCGTCCTGGTGGACCATGTCCCGTAGTCTTCATACTTGGGCGGGGTGGGGTTCGTGTCCACGTTATCTATGATGATGGAATCGGAGGTGAACGTCAGCGACCCTTCGCTGTCGTCATCGGTCTTGCCGTCCCCGCTGGCCTCGACATCGACGGTATCGGCCGTGTCGTCCTTGATACTGAGCGTCACCGTGCCGCTATCGACGCCCGTATAGGTATAGGAGGCGGTATCCGAGCCGGCGCCGCCGTCCAAAAAGGAGCCGTCGCCGATGGACAGGATCCACGTGATCTCCCCGGTCTCGCCGGTCGTGCTCACCGTGATCGAGCCCGTGTAGGCGGTCAGCGAGTTCTCGTACTGGTCTTTGGCCGTCACCGTGACCGGTTCATAGGAGTCCACGATCCCCTGGCCGTCATGGCCGACGACAAAGTGATCGAGGGTACCTGCCCCCACCACGAGGCCGCTCGCCGAATTGTCGTCGGTCTTGCCCGAGCCCTGGACCGAGATGTCAAGGGTCTGCGTGACCGTGTCCGCCACGGTCAGCGTCACGACGCCGTAGTCGCCGCCGACATAGGTGTAGGCCGCCGTGTCGTACGAGGCCCCGTTGTCGGTGAAGGCGCCGGACCCGGAGGAGAGCGCCCATGTGATGGCGTCCTCGGCACCGTCGGTGTCGACCGTGATGGTGCCGGTGTGGTTGGTCCTGACGTTATCATAGAGGTCATAGGCCGTGATGCCGACGCTCTCCGGCATGCCGGCCTGCGCGTTTCCGTCGTGCGCGACTACGAAATAGTCGAGCGTCCCCGGCCCGACGGAAAGGTCGGCCGCCGAGTTGTCGTCGGTCTTGCCGCCGCCGGTCACGACGATGTCGAGCGGCTCGGTCTTGGTATCCGCTACGGTCAGGGTCACGACGCCGCTGTCCCCGCCGACATAGGTGTAGTCCGCCGTGTCATACGAGGCCCCGTTATCGGTGAAGGCGCCGGACCCGGAAGAAAGCGCCCAAGTGACGGTGGTGGTGGTACCGTTGGTGTCGACCGTGATGGTACCGGTGTGATCGGTCTTGACGTTGCCGTAGAGGTCGTAGGCCGTGATGCCGACGTTGTCGGCGACACCGGCCTGCGCGGCGCCATCGTGGACGACGACAAAGTAATCCAGGGTCCCGGGGCCGACAGAGAGGTCACCCTCGGTATTGTCGTCCGTCTTGCCGCCGCCTGAGACGCTGAGGTCCAGGGACTCGGTCTGGGTGTCCGCCACGGTCAGGGTCACCACACCGCTGTCCCCGGAGACGTACGTGTAGTCCGCCGTGTCGACCGAGGCCCCGTTGTCAGTGAAGGCGCCGGCCCCGGAGGAAAGCGCCCAGGTAATGGCGTTCTCGGTGCCGTCGGTGTCGACCGTGATGGTGCCGGTGTGGTTGGTCCTGACGTTATCATAGAGGTCATAGGCCGTGATGCCGACGTTGTCGGCGACACCGGCCTGCGCGGCCCCGTCGTGGGCGATCTTGAAGCTGCCGATCGCGCCCGGACCGATGGCCAGCGTCCCCTCCGTATCGTCATCCGCGCGGCCGCTGCCCGAAACACCGATGTTGATCGTCTCGGCCTTGGTGTCCGTGACCGCCAGGACGCACACGCCGTAATCCCCGGTCACATACGTGTACTGCGCCGTGTCCGAGCCCGAACCGCCGTCAATAAAGCCGCCGTTGCCGGTCTCCCGCGCCCAACCGATGGCCGTGGCCGTGCCGTCGGTGTCGACCGTGATGGTGCCGGTGTAGCCGGTGACCGTCCCTGCGTTGGCGTCCTTGGCGGTGATCGTCACCGACTCCGCCACGCCCGCGTCGCCGTTCCCGTCGTGCGATAACGCGAAGTGGTGCAGGCCCGCCGCATTGATGACGAGGTTGCCTTCCGTGTCGTCGTCGGTCTTGGACCCTGCGGCGACGGAGATATTGATAGGCTCCTCGACCGTGTCGGTCACGGTCAGGGTCACGACCCCGTCATCCGTCGCGTCGAAGCGATACGTCGCCGTGTCCGCGGTCGGGCCGCCGTCGGTGAACGTGCCCGCGCCCGAAGAGAGCGCCCAGGTGATGGTGGTCTCGGTGCCGGTCGTATCGATGTTGATCAGGCCCGTGTAATCCAGGAGGGTCTCGTCGTTCGCGTTCTCGGCCGTGATCGTCACGGTCTCGGGTACCCCGGTGATGGCGTTGCCGTCGTGGCCGATCACGAAGTGATCGATACCGGAGGAAACGATGGTCAACGACCCGTGCGTGTTGTCATCCGTCGCCCCGCCGCCCGATGCCTCGATGTCCAGTTCCTCCGCTGTATCGTCGGTCAGGCCGAGCGTCACGACCCCGCTGTCTCCGGGGTCAAAGGTATAATCCGCCGTATCGTCCCCGCCGCCGCCGTCGGTGAAGGGGCCGGCCCCGGAGGAGAGCGCCCAGGCGATGGCGCCGGAGCCGTCCGTGTCCACGGTCAGGCCGCCGCCATAATCGGTCTTGGTGTTGCCGTTCGCGTCCTTGGCGGTCACGGTGACGGCCTCTTCCACGTCCGTGACGCCCGTCCCGTCATGGCTGACGACGAAATAACCCAAGACACCGGGCTTGACGACGAGGCTGCCTTCCGTGTTGTCATCGGTCTTGCCGCCGCCCGAGGCCGAGAGGCTGAGGGTCTCGGTCTTGGTATCGTTGACGGTAAAGGTGACCGTGCCGGCGTCTCCGGGATCGAAGGTATAGTCGGCCGTATCATAGGAAGGCCCGTTGTCGGTGAAGACTCCCGCGCCGGAAGAAAGGACCCACGTGACGGCGGTGACCGTGCCGTCCGTATCGAGCGTCACGGTCCCCGCATAGTTTGTCTTCGTATTATTGTAGGTGTCCTTGACCGTAAGCCCCACGCTCTCCGGGGTACCGGCCTGCGCCTCGCCGTCATGGCTGAGGACGAAGTGGTCCAGGCTCGTGGGCCCGATGACCAGATTCCCCTGCGTGCCGTCATCCTGTTTCCCGCCGCCCGAGGCCGAGATGTCCAGGGTCTCGACCGCGGTGTCCGTCAAGGTAAAGCTCGCCTGGCCGTTGTCGCCCTCGTCAAAGGCGTAGGAGGCCGTGTCGCTTCCTGAGCCGCCGTCGAGGAAATCGCCGGCACCCGAGAGCTTGGTCCAGGCGATCGCCGTGACGGTCCCGTCCGTATCGAGCAGGATCGTGCCGGTGTAATCGGACAACGTGTTCTCGTGCTCATCCTTGGCCACGACGCCCACGGTCTCGGCCACGCCCGCTTCGCCCTCGCCGTCATGCGAAAGGACAAAGTGGTCCAGGACGTTCGGGGAAACGACGAGGTCGCCTTCGGTGTTGTCGTCCGTCGTGCCCCCGCCCGAGACGCTGATGTCGATCGTCTCGGCCAGGAGATCGGTGATGGTGAACGCCGCGGCCCCGGCGTCCGACGAATGAAATGTATAGGCGGCCGTGTCAGCCCCGGCGCCGCCGTCGGTAAAGGCGCCCGCGCCCGAAGACAAGGCCCAGGTGATGTCGCCCGCGCCGTCCGTATCCAGGGTGACGGTCCCTGTATACGCGGTAAGGGTATTGCCCTTGTCATCCTTGACCGTGACGCTCACCGTTTCCGGGTCTCCGGCGAGGGCCGCGTTATCGTGGTCCAGGACGAAGTGGTCGAGCACGAGGCTGATCGGCCGGGTCCCTGAGGAGTTGGTCGCGGTATCCGCTACCGAGAACTCGGCCTGAAATGCGATGCCGTCTATAGGGAACCGGGCATCCAGTGTGTGGCCGTCGGTGACGGTATCGCTCAGACCATAAACGATGTAGAGCTCTTCGGACCCGCTGGCCGCCAGGGCGATACTCAGGCCCGAGAAGACCTTGGAGCCGGAGGTGAACGTCCCGCTGCCCACGAGTTGATCGACACCGCTCGTGTAATCATTGGAGTTGTTGCTGTCGTAATAAAGCTTGACCGAGGCGATCTCCGCGTCCGTGGCCGTGCCTGCGTTTTCAACGGTGACGGACGTCACGGTCTGCGCCACGGCCAACTGGTTCGACAAGGTCACGTCCTGGATCAACACGTCCTGGGCGCCGGCGCCGACCGCATCGGTCGTCACCGCATTGGCGGTCACGGTCACGGGATCGAAGATGAACCAGGCGCTCGTATCGATGACCTGCACCGCGAGATCGGAGAGCTGCCCGCCGTAAAATCGTGTGCACGTCACCTCATCCACGTCCGTGATCTGCGGATACCACCGGGGCCGCGGGAAGAGCGTCCCTGTCCCGTTGCAGTTGTTGGAGACATCGGCCCAGGAGCCGGCGACGGTCACGTTCTGCCCAAACGTGGCCGTGAAGGTCAGATCGTTTTTGTTGGCCGTCGTCCCGTTATCCCGCTGGACGACCACGTCCGAAGGGAACTGAATGGCCCACAGGCGCATACCCGAGGTATAAGAATTCTGATACCGGCGGAATCCGACGGTCGAGCCGTCGATGAGCCGCGTGCACACCGCCGTCTGGGACAAGCCGTTCGACGAGTGGCGGTATGTCGTATAGAGCCACGTCCTGGAGGGGTCGACCGGAGGGTTTACGTTGGCCGTCGTCTCCGTGGTCCCGATGCTGGCTTGATACTCGCCTGTCTGGACGACGACCCCGGACTGAGAATGCCATTGGACGACCTGATAGCGGACCTCGCAGGTGTACGTGCCTGAGGCATTGCGCGTCGCCAGGATCGCGTTGTCGGCGGTAAAGTGGACGGTCGCAAACCCTTTAGAGCAATCTCCTACGGCACCGTTGCCGCCGATACGTGAATCGGCGATGATGAACGAACGCGTCTGGTTGATGGACTGCCCCAGCGTCTTGGGCTGCGTCGTGCTGGTGGCGCCTATGGTGATGGAGCCGCTTTCGACGACTTCAAAGTCTTCCTGCAGGGCCTCTACGACAAAATAGGCAATTTCACAATCATCCGTTGTTCCATAACGCTGAAAGGTTATCTGGTTTGTGGCAGAGAAATAACCGGTGGCCTGGTGGTAGGCGGCATTGTTGGCCCCGGAGTCGCCTGTCGACCACATGAGGAGAAAGGCGCGGCTCAGGCTGCTGACGGCAGTGATGGAAACCGGCACGGAGGAAGATCCGCTCGGTATGGTCGCTGTTCCCTGCTGGACTTTCAGGCCCGCCTGCGCAGGGACAACCAAAGATAACAGGGCAACAAAGAAGGCAAGACAAAAAACGACGGCGCGCGCAGGGGACAAAAGATCCAGGCCCACCCGCCTTCCCCGACCACGAGGTCTTCCGCGATCATCAGAATTGGAGCAAATATTGTTGTTCTTCATACCATATATATAAATATGCAACGGCTATGCCACCATTAGTAAAATTTTAGAAAATTTTTGCCTGTTTGAAACCCATTGAGAATATACACTTTTACGCCTGTTGGAATCGTGAATTTTTTCAGAAGGACCGCGAACGGCAAAAATATGCAAAATGCTGCGTATCCACTGCCGCACCGCGGCACTATTTACGCAGCATCGAAAATGGAGCCAACTCGTATCCGTGGCAGTAAAAGACCAGGTCTTTTACTGCCAAATTCTGGCAGCCTGGAAAGGATCAGGAAGGGGAGTGGAACTCGGAAGGGTCTAGCCCCAAGGACTTGAACTTCTTCTGGAGGTTGCGCCGGTCGAGACCGATCTCACGGGCCACGTGGCTGACATTGCCCTGGTGTCTCTTGAGCGCTTCGGTGAGAAAGCGTTTCTCAAAACTCTCTATGGCGGACTGGCGTGCTTCATGGAAATCATGGGTGCGCGTCGTCGTGTCGCGGCGGTCAACGGAAGAGACCGAACACACGGCCTCCGGCAGGTCCTCGACGGCGATCTCGTCCCCCTTCTCCATCACCACGGCGCGATGGATGAGGTTTTCGAGCTCGCGGACATTGCCCGGCCACTCATATCCCAACAAGACCCTCAGGGCGCTTTCGCTCAGGCCGCTAAGGGTCTTATTTTCCAAGAGGTTGTATTTTCGGACAAAAAACTCGGCCAAGAGGGATATGTCCTCTTTGCGTTCACGTAACGGCGGGATGACGACGGAGACGACGTTCAGGCGGTAATAAAGGTCCTCCCGGAAGCGCCCCTC
>Ga0307419_10000800_pt1 | contig 16063 bp, 15 predicted proteins | sample SalMarWE160230MG_2_FD_202512 | JGI IMG/M metagenome (GOLD analysis project Ga0307419, IMG submission 202512) | Salt marsh sediment microbial communities from the Plum Island Ecosystem LTER, Massachusetts, United States - WE1602-30 | ecosystem: Environmental > Aquatic > Marine > Intertidal zone... | reverse complement strand
ATCGATCCTGCGGCATGATCCCGACATTATCATGATCGGTGAAATCCGTGACCTGGATACCGTTGAGATTGCCATCCAGGCCTCCCTGACCGGGCACCTGGTTTTCAGTACCCTTCATACAAATGATGCGGCAGGGGCTCTTACGAGACTCGCGGATATGGGAGTCGAACCTTTTCTCGTAGCATCATCGCTCCTGGGGGTTGTTGCCCAGCGACTGGTAAGAACCATTTGTCCCGAATGCAAGGAAAAGTACCGGCCGGAGGAACAGACAGCCCAAGGATACGGATTCACGAACAATGATGTTCTTTACCAGGGAAGAGGCTGCTCTTCCTGCATGGGGAGCGGGTACGTGGGAAGGACCGGCATTTTTGAACAGCTGATCATTGACAACGAAATAAGGCACCTCATAACCTCTGGAGCGGACTCCGTCACCATGAAAGAAGCCGCCATGAAAAAGGGGATGGCCTCCCTGTTTGAGGACGGCCTCAGAAAAGTGAAGGCAGGCGTGACCACCCTGAATGAAGTGCTTCGGGTCACCCAGGAGTAACGAGGCATGGGTCCTGGGCCTTCAGGAGAATGATAATCCATGGCTGTTTTTGAGTATAGAGCGGTCAACGATAAAGGAAAAAAAGTAGGCGGAATTATCACTGCCGAAGGGCCGAGTTCCGCGCGGTTCAAGTTAACCCAGAGCAGGGTTTTCCCGGTGGAGCTTAAGGAGGTGAGTTCCAAGAGAAAAGAGTCACGGTTTGGAGGCCTTGCGTTACAGTTTGCCCGGCTGAGACCCATTGATCCCATTCTGGTGAGCGGGTGTCTGCGACAGCTTGCAACCTTGGTTTCTTCAGGTCTTCCGCTTGTGGACTCCCTTGGTACGCTTGCAGAGCAGGTGGAGCACCCCCGATTGAAAAGAAGAATTACCCAGATCCGGGAAAAAGTGATCGAGGGGAGCGCTTTTTATCAGGCCATGTCAGAGCACCCGGATGTCTTCGATACTGTATCCGTCAATATGGTACGGGCGGCGGAATCGGCAGGAGGGCTGGACACCATCCTGCAAAGGCTGGCTGATTTTTCCGAGCGTTCTTTGCGGACCAGGAAAAAAATCGCCGCGGCAATGACGTATCCTGTGTTTCTGCTGATGATCGCCACCATTATCCTCGTTTTCCTGATGACCTTTGTCATGCCGAAGGTTGTGGGGATTTTCAAAGGGATGGATCTTGCACTGCCCTGGTCCACGAGGATTCTCATCTGGCTGACCGATTTTGCCAGGGGCTGGTGGTGGCTGGTGGCCTTGAGTTTCATTGGATTTGCGGGAATGACGGTATGGTTCGTGAAGGGGTCGGGGGCACGCGCATGGGATCGACTCCGGTTGCGAGTCCCCATCATCGGGAAGCTCCATCGAAAAAGTGTGATGGCCAGGTTTACCCGGACCCTTGCTGTCCTGTTGCGCAGTGGACTCCCCCTGGTTCAGAGCCTGGAGATAGCCCGCCTCTCCCTTGGGAACAAAGTGGTGGAAGAGGCCGTGGAGCGGGCAACGAAACAGGTGGAAGAGGGGGCTGATTTTGCGACACCCCTGAAGTTGACCGGACATTTCCCCCCGCTCATCATTCAGTTGCTTCGGGCCGGGGAACAGAGTGGGGAGCTGGAACCGATGCTTGAAAAGGCTGCTGATATCTATGAAGAGGAAGTGAATACAGGCATCAGTTCCCTCACTTCCCTGCTGGAACCCATTATTATCCTGGTGATGGGGATTGTTGTTGCGTTTGTGGTGTTGGCGGTTCTTCTGCCGATTTTCGATATGAGCGCAGGGATACGGTAGGTTATTGGAATGAGAGGTGAAAAAATATGGTTCGTTTAAAAAAAACCCATAAGATAAATGCTGGGTGCCACGGAGGTTTTACCCTTCTCGAGATTCTTATTGTCATCACGATTCTTGGCATACTGGCAAGTCTTGTGGCTGTCAAGATAATGGATCGTCCGGGCCAGGCGCGGACAATGAAGGCCCGTTTGGATATTCAGACACTGGAAAATGCCCTGAAACTCTTCAGGCTTGACAACTCATTTTACCCATCGAGTGAACAGGGACTGCGTGCCCTCGTCGAACCTCCCAGTACCGGCAGGATTCCCGAACATTGGCGAAAGGGGGGATATATCGAAAAAAATCAGGTCCCCAAGGATCCGTGGGGGAATGAGTACCTCTATCTTTCGCCGGGCGTACACAACGAAGACTTTGATATTTGGTCCTACGGGGCTGACGGCGAAGAGGGAGGGGAAGGTGAAGACAGGGACGTTACCAACTGGGAATCCCAGGATCAACAGGGTTAAAGGTTTTACGCTCCTGGAGCTGCTGGTTGTCCTTGCGATACTGGGGATTTTCCTCGGAATATTCTCTCTGGGAACGGGGAGTATTTTATCACGCGGTGACCTGCGATTGGCAACCCGTCAAATCCTGTCGCAGGTTGCCTCTGTTCGAGGTAAAGCTGCCGGTACCCGGTCGGAACAGTTGCTCATCTTCAATATAGACGAGAACCGCCTTGAAAGGAATATCAGGAAGAAGAAACTTGAATTTGGTTCATCCGGGGACGGGAAGGAAACAGTGCTGAGACTGCCCAGAGAGGTTGATCTGGTGGATGTCAGGATTGAACGGCGAGGAAAATATCAGGAAGGAGAGGTGGCCGTCCATTTTTTTCCAAACGGGTGTCTCGAAAGGACCCTCATCCATTTGAAAAACAATAAGGATGAGACCTATACTATAGAAATCAACCCGCTCACCGGACAGGCAACGCTCTATGAAAGTTATATCGACCAGGAAGAGGAAATGTAGCGGCTTCACCCTTGTAGAGCTTCTGGTGTGTCTCGCCCTCATGGCTATAACCTTTGTTTCTGTGTTCCGCCTGCAGGCACAGAACCTGCGGCTGCAGCGGGAAGCCCGCTTCATTACCGATGCCAAGTATCTTGCCCAGGGGCGACTCGCGCGAATGTATGCGGTGGGTGCAGCCGGCCTGGGAAGCAATTCAGGTGAATTCAATCCCCCGTTTCAAGATCTAGCCTATAAAGAGGAAAGGGAGGAAGTAGCTGATCAAAAAAATCTTTATAAGGTCAGGATCGTAGTTTATCCGGCTGATCCAGGTGGGGGTCAGCAATACGTGCTGGAGACATATGTATTTCAAAGTGGTGATTGATCGCAAGCGAATGCATTGGAACGGGAAAGCAGGGGTGGGAGGGTTTACGCTTCTGGAAGTGCTTGTTTCCATGTCGATTCTGGCGGTCGTGATCGTGGCCGTATACGAGGCATTCGTTTCCAATGTCGGCTCGGTAAAGGCGGCACGCCAAGGTGAGCAGGTCAACCAAACCGCGAGAATCGTGCTGGAACATCTATCTCAGGACTTGGTTTCTGCTGTTGTGACATCCCCGCAAAAACCTGATAATGTCAAGCTGGGAATGGTTTGCGAGGACAAAGAGGAGGAGGGACACACGGTAGATCGGATCGATTTCACGAGTTTCAGTCACGTGAATGGGCTGGGGAACGGCCCGACCACAGACCTTTGCGAAATCGGCTATTCACTGGAAAAGGATCCTGATCAAAAAGGCTTTATCCTCTACCGGAGAGATGCGGCGCCTCCGGATGATGATCTCTTGAACGGTGGCCGAAAGTTTCAACTTGCGAGGAATGTGGAGGCGTTGAATTTTCGGTTTGAGAACACCGAAGAGGAGGATATGGATGCATGGGATACCCTTGCGGGAGAAATGAAAGGAGAGCTTCCTTCCCTGGTTACCATAGAGCTTACCGTGCTGGACGATGAAGGGCATGGGCATGTTTTTGTCACCTCGATTCATCCCGCACTTTCCCCGGCGGGGGGAGTAGAATAGCCTATGAACCAGGAGGGAGTGGCACTTCTTTTAACCCTGCTTATCATTTTCGCCCTGGTGGGGATGACGGTCGGTTTTTCACAGGAATCGAGCGTTGAATTGAACCTTGCAGGTTTCGCGCGTGATGAGGCCCGGGCAACCGCAGCGGCACAGGCAGGCGTTGCCTTCGCACTTTCTGTCCTGAAAGCAGATAATCCCGAAATGGACAGCCTGCGTGAAGATTGGGGCTCATTCGGAAAGGATATTGCCTTTGAACATCAAACCGAAATGGCTGTTACCGGCTTCCTGAGGGATGAATGTGGCAAGATGAATGTGAACAGGTTGCTGACAAAGGAGGGGACGATCGATCCAGGCGGACGGAGGAGAATAGAAAGATTGTTTTCGCTTTTGGGGCTTGGTGAAGAACAATTGGACCCTCTGCTGGATTGGTTGGATAAGGATGATGTGAAACGAATGAACGGCGCTGAAGATTTTTATTATCAGAGTCTTAAGACGCCGTACTCATGCGGCAATGGACCGTTCATTTCACCCGGGCAGATTGCACTTGTGAAAGGGCTTGAAAATATTTCCCTGTCCACGGAAAGCCCGGGAGAAAAGCTGGGCGATTACCTGACCATTTATTCGGACGGAAAGATCAATATTAATACGGCCCCGAAACTGGTCCTCCAGAGTCTCAACCAGAAGATCGACAAGGGGATTGCCGAGAATATCCTGGAATACCGTAAGGACAACGACTTCGAGACCATACAGGACATCAGGAAGGTTCCCGGGGTTACGCCTGAAATTTTCAATTCCATAAAAGACGCCATCACTACAAAGAGCTCGGCGTTTACAATCCAAATGGAAGGGCACTGCAATGGTGTGGCAAGAGCATTGACAGCGGGGATCTTGCGTGAGAATGGAACATTTCGAATCATATACTGGCGGGTGTCATGACGCAGAGGTCGTTTTTCACAAATATATTTAGGCCACGGACGGTAGTTGGACTTCAAGTGACTGCTGCAACGCTGACCCTGGTGAAGGTCGTCAATACACTCAAGGGGCCTGAGATCGCTGAAGTCAGGAGCCGGGAATTGGCCGGACAAGAAGAGAGCCCGGAACAATTGAGGGCCGTTTTTGACAGTCCCGAATTGAAGTATGACATGCTGGTTACCAGCATCCCTTCGTCTCTCGGCTTCTTTCGAAGGATACCGGTGCCGTTCCAGAAGGGTCGAAAACTGGACAAGATTATCAAGTATCAGATGGAGCCATACATTCCTTCTCCTATTGATGATGTGCTCGTTGACTATCTGCCTGTCGGGGGCGAAGGGAACGCAGTGGCTGTGGGACTGGAAAAGGAGGTTCTCAGAGGGCACCTGGAATTGCTCAGGAGCGCGGGGCTTGAGCCCGACATGGTTGTGCTGGATGAACCGGCGCTTTTCTCTCTTTACAAAACGGCATTCCGGGAACACGAAGAAGAACAGGGTCCCACGGCAATCGTTCATTTCGGGGAAGGGTTTGTGGGTATCCAGATTGCCTCTGTCAACACGGTAGAGTTTGTTCGGATCCTGCCGGAGTCAGGGGATATTATCTCCGCAATCGGGGATACCTTGAATATCTATACACTACAGGAAGAGTCACGCCCCGTTCACAGCATGTTTCTTGTGGGAAACTATCCCGCTGAGGCCGAGTTTGCAACGAAGGTCGAGCGTGTTACAGGGGTCGGGGTGAGGATCTGGGAGCCATGGGAAACACTCGAAGTACGGTCCCAGGATTTTTTCGAAAGCAATCCCGGCCGCTTCGCGGTTCCTCTGGGGGCGGCACTGAGTCCCTCAACGGATACTTCCCGGCCCGTTAACTTCAGAAAAGATGAATTTTCCATCGAATCGGTGGTGGAGTTGAAACGCAAAATCGGGACCGTTCTGGTCCTTCTCCTTTTTCTGGGAGGGCTGTTGACCTTTCATCTGTACCAGAAGGAACACCTGCAGGCGCAAAGGTATCTGGAGGTCAAGAAGCAGGTCAGAAGTGTTTTCCTGTCCGCTTTCCCCGGGACCACCCGGATCGTAAAGGGACAGGAGCTGGTCCAGATGCGGCAGAAAACGGGTCAGGAACGGGAGAGGCTTGCATGGATAAATGGCGCGGAACAGGGAGATACAGTTCTGCATTTGATCATGGTGATCACCAAACAGATGGAACAGTTTTCTGATCTGTACCTGGAGAATTTCTCTCTTGACGGGAGCGAAGTGGAAATAGAGGGCAGCGCGAAGAGTTTCGAGACCGTTGACAAACTCAAGGAAGCATTCCAGGGAAGCAACAATTTCGCTTCGGTAAAATTGGCGGGGGCCAAAACGACCCGCCAGGAAAAGAATGTCAAGTTTCAGATGAAGCTGGTGAAGAAATGAGCGCGAGACGAAACCAGATAGCCATTTTGACCATTGGGGGCATAATTTTTCTTGGCGTGCTCTATTACCTCGTTGTCTTTTCCCCCAGTGCAGCCAGAGAACGTAGCCTTCGAGAACGGATCGGAAAAAAGGAATCCGATATAGCCCAAATGACCCAGCTCCGGCAAGAGTGGCAGGAGCTGAAAACCAGGCATACCAAGGCCATTGATCAGCTCAAGCGGCGGGGAAAGAGTTTTGCCCTCCTGTCGTTTCTGGAGGGGCTCTCCCGGAAAGTGGGCATCAGTGACCGGATACAGTATATGAAACCGGTCTCCTTCCCCGAAACAATATCTCCTATGCGGCAAGTGGGAGTAGAGCTGCGGCTCGATGGCCTTTCAATGGAAGATCTGGTGCGTTATCTTTACCAGCTTGAATATTCAAAGAAGTTCCTCATTGTTCCGCGCATCAAAATCCAGCGAATGAAAGGGAAGGGTGGGGAGGTGATGCTTCGTGTAACCATGCAGGTGAGCACTTATATTCTCCAGCAGTCCTCCTGACCCGGATAAGCCGGAAATGTCAAATGAAACCCAAATGCCTCAATGCCCAAAAAAATCCCATCCACCTGAGTGCTATAGAAACGGATGATGGAGAAACTCAGAGCGTTGCAAACTTCTCGTTGATTTGGTCATTTGATATTTGACATTCAATGCGATTCCAAAAAATACAGTGCACGTTTTTTAAGACAAGCCGTATTTTTTTATCTTCAGACCCAGGGTCTTTCGATTGATGCCAAGAATGTCAGCCGCTTTTGTCTTTTTTCCCTTTGTGCGGCGGAGGACAAAGCGGATGTATTTTTTCTCCAGATTTTCCAGGGAGAAGAGCTCCTCGGAAAACATCTGGAATTCGCCCTGTCGCTGGGTGATAAAAGAAGGCAAATCGCGTGGCCGGATCAGGTCGGTGTCTTCAAGGATCAGTACCCTTTCAATGGTATGCTCCAGTTCCCTTACATTGCCGGGCCAGGCATAGTCCTGCAACACTCCCACAGCTTCCGGTGATATTTCAGGGATGGGCTTTTTGAGCTTGCCTGCGAATTTTTCAAGGAAATGCTGGGCCAGCAGGGGGATGTCGTCCCTTCTTTTGCGGAGCGGCGGCAAATGAATGGGCACGACACTGAGACGGTAGTAAAGATCCTCACGAAACTCGCCCTTCCGCACCGACTCTTCCAGGTTCTTGTTGGACGCGGAGATGATTCTGATATCCAGCCTTATTTTCCGCTGGTCACCCACCTTCATGAACTCCCTTTCCTGGACAACACGGAGAAGCTTCGCCTGTATGTTGAGACTCAGATTGGCAATTTCATCAAAAAAAAACGTTCCGTGATTGGCCAGTTCAAAAAACCCGTGTTTCATCTGGAGAGCCCCGGTGAAAGACCCCTTTACATGCCCGAAAAGCTCACTTTCAAGAAGATTTTCCACCAGTGAGGAACAGTCCACTGCAACGAATTCATTGTCTTTCCTGTCGCTGTTGGCGTGAATTGCCCTGGCCACCAGTTCTTTTCCCGTGCCGCTCTCACCGGAGATCATTACGGTGCTCCCCGTGGATGCCACTTTGAGGATCTTTTCAAAGATCATTTTCATGGGCCTGCTTTGACCGATAATCAGGTTGTCCTTGGAATCGATTTCAAGGCCCAGTGCGCTGACCGTGGGTCTCATGAGGGAATGATGGTGGGAGAGGGATTTTCTGAGCGCCGCGTCGAGGTCATCGAGGCGAAAAGGTTTTACCAGGTAATCAAGGGCTCCCAGTTTGATACAATGTACCGCGGAATCAATGGTGGGATAACCGGTAATCATGATGACAGCGGTTTCCGGTGAGCGGAGGCGTATCTGCTGCAGCACAGACTCCCCATCCATGTCCGGCAACCGTATGTCGAGGAGCACAAGGTCAAAAGAATGGTGATCCAGTAAATCGAGGGCCTCCTGTCCCAAGGATGCAAGCTTTGCGACTATGCCCCTGTTCTCCAGGACGCGCTGGATGCCCTGACGGACAACGGGCTCGTCATCCACCACCAGGACCTGCTGTATATAATCCAACTCGTTTTCTCTCATCGTCAGCGCTCAAAACCCTTTCATTTTAGCTCAATATTATTGAGCTACTCCATCCTTGATTCAGCCTTTATCTTTTACCCTTTTACCTTTAGCCTTACTTCAACTTTCCACAATCATGGGTAGCCGGATCCTGAACGTGCTTCCCAGGCCGGGAGTACTGTCTACCTCAATGGTTCCATTGTGCGCCTCAACTACGCTTTTTACTATTGCCAGACCGAGACCCGTTCCAATGACCTTTCGCGTCTCCGGATGTTTCACGCGGTAAAACTTGTCAAAAATTTTTGGCAGCTCCTCCTCGGGGATGCCCACACCGGTATCCGTTATTTCGATCTCCATGAATTCCCCTAACCCGCGGGCACAAATACAAACGGTCCCTCCATGGGGTGAATAATTGATGGCGTTGCTCAGAAGGTTATTCAATACCTCTTCCATGTTTTTGGGGTCGGCCTGGACCGGTTTAAGGTCTTGACAGTCGCAGGTAATGGCGATGCCCTGTTGCTCTGCTCTCGGTTCCATGAGGCTTACTGTCTCATTGATCAGATTTCCCAAATCAGTGGGAACGCGATGCTGCTCGTATTTCCCCGCCTCGATCTTTGCAATGTCAAGGAGATCGTTAATGAGTCCAAGGAGTGCGTCAATCTTGTTCATTCCTCGCGATAGGTAGTCTTCTTGCTTTTCATTGAGGGGGCCTGTCAACCCTTCAAGAATCACACTCTGGAGCTGTCTGATGGAGACCAGCGGACTCCGCAGTTCATGGGCCACCATGTTGACAAAGTCGGTTTTCATCTGATCAAGTTGCTTAAAGGGGGTGATGTCTTCGAGCACGGTGACCGTTCCCATGACATCGCCTTCAGGGCCCAGTGCTGGCGCGGAGATGGCCCGCAGGGCCCTGGCATCAACCTGGATTTCCTGGGAAATCCATTCGCCCTTGCCCTCACGCTGTTCCAGGATTGCTTCAAGGGTTTCAGTGAGCGCCTGATCCCTGGTGATAGTGGATATGGGAACGGGCGCATCTATTTCTTCCTTGATATTGAGGAGCTGCATGAGAACTGGATTGTGCAGGACCACCTCCATGCTGCGGTTTGTCACCATGACGCCGTTGGCAATACAGTTGATCATTGTTCTGAGGCGGCTTTTTTCCAAGTGGAGGTCATAAAGATTTCGAACGTTTTCCTCCTGGTATCGACGAGCCTGTTGTTCCAGCTTCCGTTTTTCACTGGCACGGTTTACCGTGGCCAGAAACTGATCAATTTGAAAGGGTTTGGTAATAAAATCATAGGCCCCGTTTTTCATACATTCGACCGCGGTATCAACAGTTCCGTGACCCGTGATGATAATGACGGGAACATCAGGATGTCGCTGCTGCACGGCCTGGAGGACTTCCTCACCACTGAGAACGGGCATTTTCAGGTCCAGGAGAATCAGGTCGATCGCTTCCCGTTCGAGGATGTCAAGGGCTTCCTGACCGTTTTCGGCGGTACGTACATCATAATCCTTCGAGGTCAAAACGCGATGGCAACCTTCCCGAATGGGCCTTTCATCATCAACCACCAGAATTCGCGTCACGTCATTCATAGTTCATCCATCCCAACAAAGACAGGTTGTTCGCCACAGGACTCCACAAACTCGCATGGTAATTCAATGGTGAATACAGTTCCTCCCTCAGGAGGGCACTCTACATGGATTTGACCCCCATGGAGCTTGACAATCTTCTGGGAGATACTCAGGCCGAGGCCGGTCCCTTCTCCGGCAGGCTTGGTGGTATAAAACATCTCAAATATGCTTCGGCGCTGTTCTTTCGGGATGCCTGGACCGGTATCCCGAACATTGATCAGGAAAAGAGACCTCTCATGATCGTAGGTGGCGGAGATTGAAAGTTCGCCTTTTCCTTCCATGGCGTCGGCGGCATTGACAAACAGATTGGTAAATACCTGCTGAAGTTGCCCCACGTCTCCGACAAGTTCCGGCAGGTCTGGTGCAAAATATTTCTTTACCTTTATATTCTGAAACGAGGCCTGATGGACCATGAGATTCAGGCATTTGTTCATAAATTGCTCCACGTTGAAAGAAGATGTTTTTCCAACGGACTGGCGGCTGAATTCCAGTAATTCTGAAACAATTTGCTTGCAGCGGAGCGTTTGATCGATGATTTCCTGGATATCGGTCAAATGCTGGACATTCCCCTGCAAGGATTCCTTGAGCAGCTCCGCGTAGATCAGTATCCCGGAGAGCGGATTGTTTATTTCATGGGCTATGCCTGCCGCCATATTCCCGATAGAGGCAATTTTTTCAGACTGCACGAGCTGGAAATGGGTGTCCTCCAGTTCTTTCTCCATCCTGAGAACTTCTCTCATATCAGTAAAGATGCCGACACTCCCCTTTTCTTTCCCATCGATCGTAATAATGGACGCGGTCAGGGTTATGGGAATCTTTTCCCCGTTCTTGGCGGTAATGGTCATGCTGGTTGGATTGAGCTTCCCCATCGGGCCAAAGGAATCGCTTCTCATTTTTCGCATGTTTTCCCGCGCAACGTCCATGTCGTAAAACTGGCTCAGATGCCCACCATCCATGATTTCCTTGGCAGGATATCCAGTGAGTCGTTCCATGCCCTCGTTGAAGATGAGGACATATCCCTTTGTATCCACAACCACAATACCATCAACGGTGCTCTGAATTACATTCTGCAGGAATATGCTCCATTTCTGCGCCTCTGCTTCCAGTTTGATCCGGTCAGTAACATCTCTGGCCGTTTCCAGAAACCGGACGATGTTTCCATTCTTGTCAAAGATGGGTGAGACCGTAATGGCGTCAAACCGGGTTTGACCGTCGGGCGTCTGAATCTCATGGATGGTACTGATGAAGTGCCTTTTTTCCCTGACCTCCTCCATGTAACATCGTCTACCTGCTTCGCTACACGGCTGTTCCAGGTCATATCGTATTTCATGGCAACGTTTACCCAGGACCTCCTGGTTGGAGAGCCCTCTTTTTTTAAGGAACGTCCGGTTCACCCGGTAAATCGTCTTATCGGGATTCACGACCATGATCCGGTACGGTAAAGAATCCAGGATGGTCTGGACATCGCTGGCATGTTCCAGCGGTTGCGGGCCGGCAGAACGGCTGGCCTGAGGTTGCGCTTCTTTTCCTTTTGTATCGGTATGATCTTTTTTCATTGAATTTGTGCTACGTGTTTGCAATTCTGCTGAGAAGCTTCTTCTCAAGATGCTGGATGATCGCGTGCAACGCCGCGCCCTGGCGGACCGGACCGGAATTATTCCATCCCTTGAGAAGGGCCTCGTCTCTTTTTTCCCTGAATTGTTCCAGGCTGGATGCCATGGAACCCCAGGCAAACAGTTTCTGGAGCACATGCCGTTCAGGAGCGGTCAGATCTTTGTCCGTATCAAACGTCCGGCCTGTTTCTGTATTGATAATCATAGGTTGCCGCTATAGTATGTAGGTAGAAGGCTGAAGACTGAAGTATCTTAACAAAGGAAACCAAGTTGCGTTTTTCCCTTCAGCCTATTTTTTTATTATACATGTTTTCCGGCAAAAAGAAAGGCCCGGAAGTTTAAGAAAAACCTTTCACTTCCGGGCCTTGGAAAGACTCCTTCATCGTGAAGGTAAATTATACCTGTGGTCGCGGCAGGACGCCTGCCCTCTCGGCAATTTCAGGAACACGATGTTCCCACTCGATGGCCATGAGATGGACCCCCGCAATTCCTTCCATTTGCTTGAATTCTTCAATCTGCTCAATCGCGAATCGAATGCCCTCCTCAGCAACCTTTCCTTTTCCAGCTCCTTGAAGCCTTTTTATGAGTTCCCCGGGAACATCCATCCCGGGGACCTGTTTCGCCATATACCGTGCCATACCGACACTCTTCATGGGGGTGACGCCGGCAAGGATGGCGCATTTTTCGTGAAGGCCCATGTCCACAACCTGTTTCATGAACTCCCGAAACCGTTTCATGTTGTATATGCACTGCGTCTGGGCAAAGTCGGCACCTGCCGCTATCTTCTTTGCAAGCCGGTACACCCTGAATTCACTCGGATCAGCAAAAGGATTGGATGCGGCGCCGATAAAAAGCCTTGGGGCAACATCAATTTCCTGGTCGTTCAGGAATTTTCCTTTATCCCGCATGTTCTTGACCATGTTGATCAACTGCATGGAATCAATGTCAAAGACATTTTTGCTCCCGGGATGATTCCCGAATTTCTGGTGATCCCCGGAAAGACACAGCATGTTCCGGATACCATGGGTATAAACGCCAAGGATATCGCTTTGCATGGCCAACCGATTGCGGTCTCTGCAGACCATCTGAAAATTGGGCTCCAGGCCCTCCTGGAGGAGGACGAGTGACGCCGCCCAGCTCGACATGCGTACCACCGCCGTTTGATTATCGGTCACGTTCACGGCATCAACACAGCCTTTCAGGTGTTTGGCCTTTTCCCGCAAGACACCCACATTAGCTCCCGGCGGAGGACCACATTCTCCGGTAAAGGCGAAATGACCGGCCCTCAGTACTTTTTCCAGATTACTCCCTGATCTATATTCGCTCATTTCACCAGTTCCTCCCTGATCATTCTTCTTGGCCCACCATCTCTGGCTGTCGTCCAGTCCTTGGCAGGTCTGAATTGAAGGAGATCATCGAGCCGGTCTTCCTGCATGAGTTTCTGCACGATCATATCCCAGATGCAGTCAACATCCTTGGCAATCTCACATTTTCCTCCTGCGGATCCTCCGCAGGGACCGTTGAGAAGGCTCTTGGAACAACGGGCAATGGGACAGAGCCCTCCAAAATAATGGACAACGCAGCTCCCGCAACCGGCGCATCTTTCAGCCCAGATACCGTGTTCCACCGCTCCTCCCATGAACTTGGTGTTCACTCCCGGAAATATCTTTTTGGAAGGATAGCGCTCTGAGATGAACTGGGGGCCCACTCCACAGGCGATGGATATGACCGCATCATACGACGAAATAACGTCCTCCAATTCGTCCACGTATTCAGGGTCGCACTGCCGTTCCAGGGTGTATTCACTCACCTCAAGGGCTTTCCCGTCCCTTTTCCCCGCTATTCTCAGCGTTGAAGCCAGAATTCCAACCTCTTTTGAGCCACCAACATTACAGACAGTGACACAGCCTTTACAGCCAACGACCAGGATTTTATGAAAATCCTCGATCATTTCCAAAATTTCCTTGATAGGTTTTGGTTCCGCGACAATCATGCTCGTACCTCACAGCAATCTAAGGGTTGATTTTTTTCGGCAAGGGGCCCAATGTCTTCAACCGCTCAACCATGTCACACGCGATATCCACGAATTCCTGGCCCCTCGCCGCAGAAAAACTGAAGACATCGATTCTTTCAGGTTCAATATCTAGTTCGCTCAGGATTTTTTTCGCATGGTCCACACGCTTTCGGGCCTTGGTAATCCCGCTGATATACTGGCAACTATCTTCCTGGCAGCCGGCCACGTACACACCGTCAATCCCGTTTTCGAAGGGTTTCAGGAGATGCAATATTTCCACACGCCCCGTGCAAGGAACCTGCACCAGTTTTACGTTTTCCGGCAAGGTCTTTTTTATCTTGTGCGCAACATCAGCCGCTGAAGAGGCACAGTTGCTGCAACAAAATGCAATGATTTTGGGGCTATAGTTCTTTTTCATCTGTATTCACTCCTTCATTCTCACTGCTCTAAGAGGACCAGAGGCGCTTGGTTGAGCATTTCATCACTGCAACTCATCATGAAAATTGCCTTCCCGGGACATTCCGCCACGCACGTGCCGCAACCTCTGCAGAGGGCGGGATCGATAAAGGCGGCTCCAAGATCATGGTCAATGACGGGCACATGGAAGGGGCAGGCCCTGACGCAGGTACAGCATACTGCACATTTCTCAGTCCGCACTTCCGCGATGAGACCGCCTGCCTGGATGGTATCTTGTTTCAGGATTTCCACGGCCCTGGCAGCCGCTCCTTTCGCTTGGGCGATGCTTTCTCCCGTGTCTTTTGGATAGTGAGCGAGGCCGGCAAAGTAGATTCCCGGTCTCGATGTTTCCATTGGGCGCATTTTCTGGGGAGATTCAGCAAGGAATCCATCAGGGTCGAGCTCTACATGAAACGTTTTTGCGATTTGATCGGTTCCATCTGGGATGATGGCGCTCTGGAGTGAAACAAAATCTGCCTGGATGGCAATGGGTTTTTCCAGAATAGGTTCATAGGCAATAACCTGGAGCCCACCCTTTTTGCCCTTGGGCTCTACCATTGGTTTATGATCCAGGTCAAAGCGCACAAAAATGATCCCTTTTTCCCTTGCCTCCCGGTACAGGAGTTCTCGCTCTCCAAAGGTACGCATTTCCCGGTAAAGGATGAAGATATCCATGTCAGGATTCTTGGATTTCAGGTCAATGGCAGTTCGAACGGAGAAGGTGCAGCAGAAATTACTGCAATAGGGACGGTCGGGTTCACGTGAGCCGACACACTGGATAAAGACGGCGCATCTTGCCTTGTAAAGGAGATCCGGATCGCTCAGAAGCTTTCCCTCCAGTTTATCCCAGGTATAAACATTGTCGTTTTGGCCGTACGCGTATTCCGAAGGGATGGATGCTTTTCCACCGGTAGCCAGGATGGTAACGCCGTGAGCCACATCCAGGTCCTTTCTGCCCTGCGTAAGGGTGGTAAGGAAACTCCCGGCAAATCCCCTGCTTTCCTTGACTGTTGTGTTGAGCAGTACCTCGATATCCGGGTTCTTTTCAACCCGTGAAATCACTTCTTTCAGGTGCTCGCTCACATCAAACCCCTGCCAGGTACGCAAGACATGAGAAGCGTTTCCGCCGAGTTTTTCCTGTTTTTCCACCAGTGTCACGGGAAAGCCACTCCCGGCTACAGCAAGTGCGCTTTCGAGGCCGGCTTGGCCCCCTCCTACGATCAGGGCACGCTTCTCCACCGGGATGGTCTTCATGACCGGGGGGGTGATGAAAGCGGCACGCGCGACGCCCATCCGGACCAGGTCTTTCAGTTGCGAAGCAGGTGGTGTAACGCTTCGGTTTCTCAGGTCGACCATCTCATACAGGAAGGGATTCAGTCCCGCCAACCTGAGCGCGTTCTCCACGAGGTTCTTATGGGTAACTGGTGTACAACTGGCAAACACGAGCCTGTTTCCCTTGCTCTTCTTGATGCCTTCCACGAGGCTGCCAAGCAGATCTTCGCCTGCTCCTGACACCGCGATCACGTCCGGCAACGTAGGGGCGTAGTCCTGGATAATCTTTGCGATGGAATCATCCATGCCCGGGCAGAGATGGTAGGCGACAAGTATTTTTGGTGGATCCGCAGGAACAGGAGAGGGTTCAGGGAAAGACATGGGCCCTGCAAAAGACACGGGTTCGAGAAAAGCAGTGACGTCAGAGACAGAAGAGCTGGCCTCTATCAATGACTGAGTGATGTCGAGGGGACCGTTTATGCCGCCACAGGCAAAAATTCCCGGGATATTGGTAACGGTTGATGAGAAGGGCTTCGAGATAAGATAATGGCCTTCATTGAGTTCCAGACCCAGATCCTCTGCAAGAGAGATTGCCTGGGCAGAAGGTCTGATCCCTACGGAAAGGACGACGAGATCAAATGTTTCCCGCTTGGCCTCTCCTGATTCATCGGCATAGGTAATAAGCAGATCATCGCTGTCAGCAATTGGTGTTACCGAGTGGACCCTGGAGCGAATAAATTGGACCCCCTGGTCCACGCCCTTATT
>Ga0307419_10000799_pt1 | contig 16067 bp, 11 predicted proteins | sample SalMarWE160230MG_2_FD_202512 | JGI IMG/M metagenome (GOLD analysis project Ga0307419, IMG submission 202512) | Salt marsh sediment microbial communities from the Plum Island Ecosystem LTER, Massachusetts, United States - WE1602-30 | ecosystem: Environmental > Aquatic > Marine > Intertidal zone... | reverse complement strand
CAAGCCTCTCCAGCATGCCGATGGCGATAAGGTTAGGGGGGCTCCCGATCGGAGTCCCTACTCCTCCTATGGAAGCGGCATAGGCGAGTGTTAGAAGGAGAATGACTCCAAAAGACGTGTTTTTCTTGTCTTTTCCATTCGAATGGATCGCATCCATAACTCCTAGTGCGATCGGATACATCATGGCGGTTGTGGCTGTGTTGCTTATCCACATTGAAAGGAAAAGAGAGGTCAATCCCAGCGCAAAAAGGATGCGTGTTTTTTTGTGTGCGATAGATTTCATAGACAGCACCGAAAATGCCAGTTTTTGATCAAGCGCATGCACACACATGGCCCGAGCCAGGATGAAGCTGCCGAGAAAGAGCATGATGATCGGGTTGGCAAAAGGAGCAAAAGCCTCTTTAACTGAAGAAATGGAGAAGATGGTGATGAAGACAGGAATGAGAAGAGCTGTGATGGGGATGGGGATACACTCTGTGACCCACCATACCACTACGAGGAGGAATACCGCCAAGAGGTTGTGAGCTCGTGGATTATCAGAGAGGACCGGGGAGAAATAGGCTGTCAAAAAGAACAGGGGGCCGAGAAAAAAACCTATCTTTTTTCGTGGCTCCATTTAAGGTCTACTTTAATCTTGCTCTCTAAATTTTCTTGCCCAGACCAACAGGCTGTATCCTTTTTGGAAAAACAACAGTTTGTCCAATTTTGAGCAAAGCCAGACAGCCGGGTATATGAATCCGTACAGCTTGAATGTTTTTCTTTTGGCATTGAACTCTGCTTCTGTGGTCGGCCGGATCTGTCCATCTCTGAGTGACTTGGTGTGTTTTATTGCGGAAAACTTTCTGTAGAGAACGTTGATGAGAAGCTCTAAGAATTCAGAAAAAAACCGGGAAAAGGTCTGCTTTTTCTCCACACGAAATCGGTATTTCTCGAGTTTTTCCTTCAGTTCTTTGGTACTGTAGCCTTCTCTTTTGTGTCCGTAGAATTCCAATTTTAGCCCCAGAAGAGGGCGCAGTTTGTGCAGAAGAAAGATCCGTCCTGTATGAGGTGTCGCCAGAACGAGTTGTCCATCTTTTTTAAGCACGCGGTAGATCTCTGTCAAGCAAAGATCGTCATCCTCCAGATGTTCCAGATAGTCCAGGCTGACCACCATGTCGAATGATCCCGCTCTAAACGGGAGGATTCCCGGTTCCAGCTGGATCAGACTTGTCTTCAGCAGCGCTTGGGATGTCTTCAGGTTTTCGAAGTCGAGGTCAGCGCTCACCCAATGTCCTCCTTTTTGGCGGAGGAAATAGCTCAGGATCCCCTGAGCGCAACCCAGATCCAGGATGACATACGAGGGATCGATTTCGAGATTTTTATCGATGAGCTTTAGTTTTTCCTTCTTTTTTATGGATTTGTTGAAGATTTGGAGTTGCCAGGGTTGGTCCTTCATTATGGGGGATTATATTTTCTTTCACATGAAAACACAACACCTGAGTCAATGAGGAAAATTGTTATGCGCGAGAAAGATGTAGGGTCAGCTCCCCAAGCTGACCGATGTAGGGACCGTTTCCCAAACGGTCCGTTCGGGGAACGAACCCTACACTTTAAATGAGGAGCATATCAGCATAGGGGTGTCTTGACTATTAAGGGGGTTCAGAATATCATGAAAAATTATGAAATACGAAAGCGTGATCGTCGGTGCACTGGAGACGAACTGTTACATCGTATACTGTCAAGAAACTCTGGAATGTGCGGTCATCGACCCGGGCGCAGAGCCTGAGAAGATTTTTCGCCTTATCGGACACAAGGGTCTGAAGCCCACAATCCTGATCAACACGCATGGTCACGTGGACCACATCGGCGCCAATCGGGATATCAAGGACAAATTCGACATTCCCCTCTGCCTGCATGTGGCAGATAAGCCGATGCTTGAAAGCGTTCTCCAATCTGAATTGAGCTTTTTCCTTGGGGCCAAAGAGTCTCCTCCCCCTGATATATTTTTAGAAGAGGGAGACGAGATCAAGATCGGCAATGTTTCTCTCTCGGTTATTCATACACCCGGTCATTCTCCCGGAAGTGTGAGCTTGTTGGGTAATGGCATTCTTTTCTCTGGGGATACTCTTTTCTTCGGAGGCGTCGGCCGATCAGACCTTCCGGGCGGTTCTTGGGCAGAGTTGGAGAGGTCCATCAGAGAAAAAATATTCACTTTGCCTGCAGACACTGTGGTCCTCCCTGGACATGGCCCCACGACGACTGTCAGTCAGGAGACGGAGTTCAATCCATTCATCCGATGAAAAATCATCCGGCCTCTCCGGAGGGAGTTCGCCAGGCGTTCCTCGAGTATCTCTCCGTCGAGAAAGGCCTCTCGCTTAACACGATCCAATCCTATTCTCGCGACCTCAATAAGCTCTTCCTCTTTTTCCAGAAAGAGAAAATTCCTTGGATGAGGGCGAAGGAGTCGGACTTGGTCAAATTCATACATCATATAAGCCGTTCGGGCCTCTCTGCACGCTCCCTGGCGCGACTCATTTCCTCCATGAAGTCTTTTTACAGATTTCTTATTTTGGATGGGATCCTCAAAAAAAATCCAGCCATTAATCTCACATCCCCAAAAAGCTGGTTCTCTCTCCCAAAATATTTGTCAGTCAAAGAGGTGGAGTCGCTTCTCTGCCAGCCCAAAGAAGACGAAACGCGTGGGATCCGGGATAAAGCCATGCTCGAGCTTCTCTACGCCACTGGCCTTAGGGTGTCAGAGCTTACGTCTTTAAGAATGAGTGACCTGAATCTCGAGGACGGTTTCCTTTTCTGCCGGGGCAAAGGGGGCAAGGAGAGGATCGTCCCCCTTGGTGGCTCTGCGAAGGCAGCAATACACCGGTATCTCGCGGAATCTCGACCGGGATTTTTATTAAGGGACAGCGATTTTCTTTTTCTGACCTACCGGGGACAGCCCTTCACGCGGCAGGGTTTTTGGAAAGTTCTTAAAAAATATGCTATGGAGGCAAAGCTTGATGATAAGATCAGCCCTCATGTCTTGCGCCATTCATTTGCCACCCATCTCTTGGAAAGAGGGGCTGATCTCCGGTCTGTCCAACTCATGCTCGGACACAGCCAGATAACCACCACCCAAATCTACACACATGTGAGCCGGAAACAACTCCGCCGTTTATATAAAAAATACCACCCCCGCGCCTGACCTACAATGAATTACTCATAAAAGTAGCTGACAATTTTTTATTTAAACAACATTCAATATCAAAGAAAAATCAATATCTTATTGTCAGCTCCTTTTATGAATAATTCAGAGGATTATTTTTTTAAACGTCTCAGGATGGAGATCTCCACATCCACATTGTAAGAATGAGACAGATAAGAGGAGTTCTCCGCGTCACCTGCGGAAGAATGGCGCTTCCAAGACCAGTGAAAATCCTTTTTGATGGACTCATCGAGGAGGTCAGCTTTACTGAAATAAACCTGGTTCGATCCTTTATAAATGTGCAAGTCATATGCGATATTTGTCGGGTGATCAGAGTTTTCCTTCGAAGCTGGTAGGTGGAGATAATATCGATGGTTCTGGCCCTGCTGGGGAACTCGGAATCCGCGGACCAAGAAATCGAAATGAACGTTCTCTTTCTTTGTCAGGATGTAGTTAAAAGCAAAGCTGGGTTTTTCAGAGAATGTATTTGTTATTTTTATCTCTGGGATGCCTGATTGCCTCTTTTTCTCCTGCGGCTCCCATCGGAGCAGCTCGGAATCTTCATGGTACAGGATGAAATCCTGGCCATCCTGTTCCATACAGCCTGACCACTGAATAGTGTATGCATATTTTCCGGAATAGGATGTCTTTGCCTCATCGAGAGTGTATGTTCCCTTGGATGTGAGCTGTAGGATAATCTCCCACCAATACTCTTTTGGGTGGAGAGTCTTTGACGATCCGATGAATCCTATACCCATAAGAAGGAACAACATCGAGGCAAAGAGCAACTTTCTCACCATCACTACGTTTATAAAATAAATTTAGAATTATTTCCACCCCAAAAAAAGTATTATTATCCTTGTCAGCAGTTTTACGTATGAATCAAGTGAAAGATGGATTGTGCGTTGACATGAGTAGAGAAAACTGCTAAGTTAACTCTTTAGTTCAAAAACTAGACTTATGAGTATAGCATCAATACTAGTCAGTCTTAGAAAGGTGATCGGGAATGAGAGATCTTCGTAAAGAAAGAAAACGCCATAGAGAACAGGAAAATAAACAGTTCATCTTGAATGCCGCAGAAAATGTGTTCGCCAAAAAAGGTTATGCTCTGGCAACGATGGACGATATTGCCGAAGCAGCCCAATTCTCCAAGGCGACTCTCTACCGCTATTTTAAAAGCAAACAAGAGATGTTTATGGAGATCATCCTGAATACTTTTGATGAAGCGTATAAAAATTCTATCAAGATACAAGAAAAGGACATGGATTCCAGTGAAAAACTGCGCGAGCTGATCCATTACATCCTCGGTTACTACCAGAGGAAGAGGAATTTATCGCGGATTTTCATCATGGAACAGTCTGCAATGAAAAAATTGTTAAAAATCGATGTGAGCAAACAAGGGTGGCATTCCAACCACCATCCTCAGGTTCCTCAAGTGTTAAGAAAAAAATTGGAAGAGATTTTTAATGTTATGGTGACTATCGTTGAAGAGGGCATCCGATCGGGGGAATTCCGTGACATGGACCCGAAAGAGGTATGCTATATACTGGGAGCTCTGCTCCGCGGATTTCATTTTAAAGGTCCTGTACATGAAAAAGAGTTACCATTGAATGAGAGCACTGATTTGATCCATGATTTTGTCCTTCATGGGATCATTAAGGCTAGGAAATAAGAAGAGGAGCGTGAACATGCGAAAAACGGGATATTTCCTTTTATGGATGATTATTTTTTTAGCTCCAGGGCGTCTTTTTTTCGCCCAAGACAAAGTGGTTTTGACTCTCGAGAAGAGCATCGAGCTGGCCCTCTCTCAGAATCCTTACCATTTGGCGTCTGAAGAACGTGTGGATGCGGCCGAGCATCATGTGAGAGAAGCCGCCGCAGGCTTTCTCCCCTCCCTCAACTCAACAGGAATCGCCACTCTCGATGAGAAGCTGTTCGAGCTGGAATTTCCATCGTTCATTCCTGGGCAGCCACCGGAGAAAGTGAAAATGGACTTCACAAGAGACTACCAGCTCGCATTGAACTTATCCCTCCCCCTTTACACAGGAGGGCGGTTGACTGCTGGTTACAAGAGTGCCAAGTATAACCTCAAATCCACACAGGAATCTGTTCGCCAATCTGAACACCTCACGGTTTTTAACACAAAAGCGACGTTTTACGGATGTCTGCTCGCCCATGAATTCGTAAGAGTTGCTGAACAGGCTGTAAAGGATGCCGAAGACCTCCACAAGAATGTGAAAAGCCAGTATGAGGTGGGTCTTGCATCTCAGTTTGACCTGTTGCGATCAGAAGTAAGAGTGGTCAACCTCAAGCCCCAGTTGATCAAGGCCAGTAACAATTTCGAGGTCATGAAGCTCAACTTGAAGACTCTGTTGGGGATGGACATTTCCATACCCATTGAGATCCAGGGGAACCTCTCTTACGAGTCCATCGAACCCGATATGGAAAAGAGCATTGAGTTGGCCATCCAGAACAGGCCCGAGATCCTTCAATTGGAGTACCAAAAAAGGATAGCGGAAGAAATGTCGAAAATGGCTAGGGCCGAGCGCCTTCCCACGCTGGCCATATCGGGCACATTCAATTTCTGGGCAGACCGGTTGGCGATCACAGGTGATACCTGGCAGGATTACTACGCCGTGAACCTCATCCTGACGTTGCCTATATTCAACGGCTTTGGCCCTGCCGCACGCCAGGCGCAAGCCAAGTCGGCCGTCAGAGAGATCGAGCTGACTTTGAAGGGATTGAAAGATGGGGTCAAGTTTGAGGTCAGTCAGGCCATTCTGAAGATCGAGGAAGCCAGGGAATCCTTGTTCTCCCAAGAAAAAAATGTCGAACAGGCTGAGGAGAGCCTAAGGATCGCCAACTTAAATTACACTGAGGGAATGATCACAGTGCTCGATGTGAGTTCCGCACAAACAGCCCTCAATCAGGCCAGAGTCAATTATTCCCAGGCTGTGTATGATTTTTTTGTGGCCGCGGCTGATTTTGAGAGGTCTTTGGGCGTCAAAAAAAGTGAGATAGATCCAGACATCTTAATGAAGCAAAAACAGGTCGCTTCAAACGGAGGGGTCAAATGACAAAGAAAAAACTAAAACATGTGGGATTAGCCATTGTCCTTCTTCTCTCTCTCCTCTGCTGCCGATCTCAAGAGCCAGAGGAAACTCAGGAAGAGAGTTTTGGTGCGGCTCTGGTGACTGTCTTTAAAGTCAGCAAACAGAGAATTTCAGAAAAGCTGGTCTTCACCGGAGTCATCGAGGCGTGGCAGACGATGAACATCATGCCTGAGGTCGGTGGAAGGATCGCGAAGATCTATGTCGAAGAGGGAGACAGGGTTCAAAAGGGACAGCTCCTCGCCGAAATGGACACACGGGCAGCGCGTCTTCAACTGGAACAAGCAGAGGCAGCTGTGGCTGTGGCCCAAGCCAATTACAATGATGCAGAAAAGAACATGGAGCGCATGGAACGGTTGATCAAAGAGAATGCCGTATCTGAGCAACAGTATGAGAAGATCAAGCTGGCTTTTGAGTCTGCAGAAGCGCAGCTCAACCAAGCACAAGCTGCCCTGAATCTGTCCAAATATAGCCTCGATGTGTCCATCATGGAAGCCCCATTCAGCGGTGTGGTGGCCTCGAAAAATGCCGAAATCGGCGATGTGATCAACCCGATGATGGGTGGTTTTTCTCCCAACAGCGGAGTTGTCACGCTGATGGATTTTTCGCGAGTCAAAATAGAGGTCGATGTCTCCCATCAGGATGTGATCCTCATCAAAAAGGGACAGTCAGCTTCCATGGCTGTATCGGCGTTCCAAGGACGCTCTTTTCCCGGGCGTGTATCGGTTGTGAACATGACCGCAGATCCCATGACCAAAAAGTTTCACGTGGAGGTTGCCGCGGAAAATCCCGATCTTCTTCTCAGGCCCAACACTTTCGGGGAGATTATGATCGAAGTGAGTTCTCATGAAGATGCACTGGTGGTCCCCCAGAATGCGATCCTGGAAAACAAATATGTCTTTGTCGTGAATGAAGACAACACGGTCAGAAGACAGGAGGTGAGTTTAGGTCTTGAGAATACGGATATGGTTGAGATCCTCAGCGGCATTCAATTCGGAGACAGGGTCGTCGTGGAAGGGAGTTATGGTCTAGACGATGGGACAAAAATCGAGATCAAAGAGGTTATCCAATGAAAATACCCGAGTTTTCCGTAAACAGAAAAGTCACGACAGCCATGCTAGCCATGATCTTGGTGGTCTTGGGTTCTCTCGCTTTTACAAGGCTGGGGCTGGACCTTTTCCCAGACCTTGAGTTCCCCACGGTGTCCGTGATCACGATCTACAGCGGGGCCTCTTCAGAGGACATCGAGAACACGATCACGAGGCCCCTGGAGCAGGTCATTAACTCTGTCAGCCGGGTGAAGAAGGTGAATTCGATAACATCCGAAGGGTATTCAGTCATCATGGTAGAATTCGAATGGGGGACAAACCTCGACTTTGCAGCACAGGACATCAGAGACCAAATCGGGCTTTATGAGAGTTATCTTCCCGATGATGTGGGTGACCCTCTCGTCGTGAAGTTTAGTTTTGCCATGTGGCCGGTTCTTTTTGGCGGCATCACAGCTGACCGGCCCACTGTTGAGTTAAAGGATATGATCGAGGACGAGGTGGCGCCGAGGTTGGAACGCATCGATGGCGTAGCCTCTGTGCAGGTGTACTCCACGGAAGTGAGGGAGATCCTTGTAGACATCGATAGGGGAGCTCTCGAAACCAGGAATCTTTCTCTAGATCAGGTTTTAGTCGCCCTTCGGATGGAGAATCTGAATTTGCCTGCGGGCCATATTGTCGAAAGACACGCAGACATCTTAGTGAGGACTATCGGAGAGTTCGAGAGCATCGATGATATCAGGAACACCGTAGTCGGAGCGACCCAAACAGGCCAACCCATCTACATGAGCGATGTGGCGGAAGTAAGCAACGGGCTGAAAGAAACCCGATATATTTCGCGAATACAGAAAAAAAAGGGAGTTATCTATATGGTCAGCAAGCGATCGGGAGCCAACACGGTCATAACAGCTGAAGCCGTAAAGAAAGAATTGGCGAGAATCCAAGAAACCCTCCCGTCTGATGTTCAGTTTTTCCCGTTCATGGACCAGTCGGATATGATCCAGCAGGTCATCCGGAGAACAGGAAATAATGCCCTCGTTGGAGGAGTTCTAGCGATCTTATTTATATTTGTCTTTCTGCGGAATTGGCGGCCGACACTGACGATCGGCTTAGCGATCCCCCTCTCTATCATTACGACTTTTATCGCCCTGTATGCAGCGGGTTATACACTGAACCTCCTGACTATGGGTGGATTAGCCTTGGGGGTCGGGATGCTTGTGGACAATGCAGTCGTGGTCATCGAGAATATTTTCCGTCACATCGAAGAGGGTGAGGAAAAGAACGAAGCGGCAAAAAAGGGAGCGTCTGAGGTGGGGATGGCCATCACGGCCTCAACTCTCACAACTATTGCTGTCTTTTTTCCCATGATCTTTGCCCAAGGGGTGACGGGAAAACTGACGCGTGGCCTGGCTTTGGCCATTGCCTTTTCCCTCTTTGCCTCGCTTTTTGTGGCCCTGACGATCGTTCCCCTGGTGGCTTCATTGCTGTTCAAAGCTAACGATAAACCAGGCAAAGAAGGTAATAAAAAGAGAACACAACAGTTCGTTACAGTCCGTGATTTCTACAGAAAAACTCTCACTAAGGCTTTGCAGAAGAGAAAACTTGTCCTCGCAGGCGTTTCAGGATTTTTCTTGCTCTCCTTCGTGCTGATGCCTTTCCTCGGGACCGAATTTATGCCCGCCATGGACCGGGATATGCTCATTCTCAAGGTAAAAATGCCGGTCGGGACCTCACTCGATGAAACAAACCGGGTAGTATCAATGGCTGAAGAATTATTGGATGCCCAGCCCGAGGTGAAGGTTATTTCAGCTCAGGTGGGTTCAGCAGCAGAGGAAGACCCGCAAGATACGGCAAGCGGATTCTCAAACTCGGGCACCCATGAAGGGATTCTCTGGGTAGGCCTTATCAAACAAACCGAGAGAGAACTTTCCGACCTCGAGATCATGGAGCGGGTCCGGGGCCGGCTACCCAAGCTCAAGAATGTCAAATTTGAGGCTCTGGATATGGGCACGATGATGACGGGCGGCTCCCAGTTTCCTGTGGAGATCAAGATATTCGGGAAAGACCTCGATCTCTTGAAGGATATCGCTGATGACATGGTCGGTAGGATCAATGATGTGGAAGGCCTCAGGGATGTGACTCATTCCATGTCTGAGGGAAAGCCAGAGTATCACATCCGCATCAACCGCGAGAAAGCTTCAAGGCTGGGATTGATGGTCAACCAACTGGCCAACACTGTGCAGACAGCGTCACTGGGAAAGATCGCGACGCGGTATAGAGAGGGGAATGAAGAGGTCGACATCAGAGTCCGTTTTGCTCGAAGGTACAGAGACACCCTCGAAGACATCAAAAACATTCCCATAGTCACACCCAATAACTCCACGATCCGCCTGGACCAGGTGGCAACGATCACAAGGGGTGAAGGACCGATCCAGATCACACGGGAGAACCAGGCGCGCCAGATCACAGTCTCGGCAAACATTGCGGGAAGAGACCTGGGCAGTGTCGTGCGCGATATCAAAACAAGGATCGTGGGGATCGAGAAGGGGCTGCCTTCCGGGTACTTTATAGAATTCGGAGGCCAGTATGCGGATATGCAGGATGCATTCATTATTATGGCTGGAGCATTCCTTCTCGCCACACTTCTGGTGTACATGATCATGGCCTCTCAGTTCGAATCCTTTAAGCACCCCTTGATCATTATGTTCACCATTCCCCTCGCTTTGATAGGTGTGGTTGTTGCATTGCTCATAACGGGAAAACCTGTGAGCCTTCCGATTCTCATCGGGTTTGTTATGCTCGGAGGGATCGCCGTGAACAACGGGATCGTGATGGTGGATTACATCAATCAATTGAAGCGAAGAGGTGTGGAGAAGAAAGAAGCCATACTTCAGGCGTCTTCAGTCCGACTGCGTCCTGTTTTGATCACAGCTCTGACCACAGTCCTGGGGATGCTGCCCATGGCTATTGACGTTTCGCAGGGATCTGAGATGAGGGCCCCCATGGCGATCACCGTTATCGGTGGGCTGATCGCAACAACGTTCCTCACTCTGTATGTGATCCCCATTATCTACAGCCTTTTCGACCGCGTTTCTTTCAAAGCCCATAAAGTATAGAGAAAATGTAGAGTAGAGAAAGTGTAGGGTCAGCACCCCGAGTTGACCGATAAGAATAAAATGATGTAGAGTCCCTTCCCCGAATGGACCGAAAATGGGGACTGGCTCGTTTTTCCGGCAGGAAAAAGGTGCCAGTCCCCATTTTAAGATGTTTCTATGTAGTGTGCGCTTCCTTACGGACCGTTCGGGGAACGGTCCCTATACTTCAGATTGATTCAAGAAGCTGAAATTACGTTTTATACCTTAAAAGCACTCCGATATCCCCGTACTTCCGCAGGCCGGAAGGAGGATTGATGTGCTTCACCTGACTTCCCTTCTCCATGGCAGCCTCGACCGCCTCATCGATAATATCCACCACTTTTTCAGTTTTGCGCTGGCAGGATGTGCAACGGAGCTCATCCTCGTACAGGAGACTGCACTTTGAGCAGATTCGACCCGGCTTTGAAAAATGGCGGGTCACCAGAAGTGTCTGAGCTTCCCCTCTGTTGAGCTTGCGCAAGGTGTTTTTTAATCCCGAGACCGCAAGCCCGCCCTTTTCAATCTCCGCAATGAAACTGCGGACGATGTCTTTCTTTTCCTGTTTTTTTAATTTTTGTTTCAGATCGAGGGATTCTTTGAGCACTCGGCTTGGAGAATCACTGGGTTTGGCCTTGATCCGGCCTTTCAGCCTTTTATTAAGGTATGGATGCAGGAGAGGCTCGATCTCCGAGGCGTATTCATCAGAACATCCAAGGAATAGCCAGTCGAATTTATTTTTATTATAGACGTCAAACGTGGTCTTGGCAGCTGTGCTGAAATAGCTATGCAGGCGTGAAGCGAGATGCCGTTCGATCCGCTTAGATTCATATCCTTCCCAGCCCCCCTCTTTCACCTTGCTGGGGACATCCCCTTTCAGGTTTTCGAGAAGGGCAATTTCTCCCATGTATATGTCGTACCATTTTGCCTCTTTGCGGTCTATGATGAGAGCGCAAATCCTGTGATACTCTCCCAGGAATGCCGAGAGAGGACGCACATAGGGATTTTGATCGAAGACGATCGTGTTTTTGGGTGAATTCACAAGGTTGAATTCCTGCCAGAAATTTTTTTTCGAACAGGAAAAAATGGCAAGTCCTACATAGTTGTAAGCGGTCAAGTTTCTCGCACAGAACTTTTTGATATTCTCTAAGTCTTGAGCGAGAGATTCTCTGTTCTCCTTGCTTAGGCTCATTTTTTCTAGATGCGTTTTGTTCCTGCTGATGAGATTTTTCAAGGAGAGTTGAATCTCTTTTTTTGTCAGTCGGTTTTTACTTGTGTCGAGATAGAATGATGTTGTCAACAAGCTGTTACTCTTGAATTTAGCCAGGTTTTCGATCTGTTCCCAACTTAGTAGCTTCATATGACCTCCTTAATTATCCTGAATTATTCATAAATTATGTCGACATCACTATGAATCTCTTTTCATATGTGCCGGTTACAATGGACATTCTGATGCAGGATATTTAACACATCTCCCATACATATTTCTCATTTTATGTCGGCATTCTTTACCCTTCGGGCGAGTCGATCTCACTACAAAACCTTCGTTGTAGCCCATTCGCAGTAGTTCACTACAGCTTCGTGGGCTACTTCCTTGCCTTTGCAGCAATCTCGACTCGAGAATAATCCATCTTTTATCTGGGTTATTTATAAAAAACTGCCGATATTTTTTCAAAATTTCACAAAATTTGTTCTTTTCTTCCAATTTTCCTTTCAGTTATTGTCGATAGGGTTCTTTGATGGTTTTTTTATCGATACTTTTTGTGAATAATCCAATATGCATAAACTTAGGGAAATAATGATTGATGAGTTTTGAGAAATGAGGATTTTGTCACTCGGTTTTTAAGATAAGAACTGAACCCTGATTTGTCAAGCCTTGCTGATGTGCGCAAGTGTCAAGAATAGACGTAAAACGAGTCTTTACCTTTTTTGAGTATGAGATTATAATAGCTATTCGCCGGAATCTACAGAGCTCCATTGAGTGCGGAAGTGGCGGAATTGGTAGACGCGTAAGCCTCAGGAGTTTATGGTCCTTAACGGCCGTGTGGGTTCGAGTCCCACCTTCCGCACCACAACCAACCTGGATTATTCATAAAAAATGTCGATTATGAATAGAAGGGACTTTGAAAACGGAATTGTCAATGTGATTTACAAGAAGAATAATGTAAACATCTAATATTGCTTTTGTTAAACAAAGTATCGACATTTTTTATGAATAATTCAGGCCAAAAAGAGACCGGCAGGAGACAGATGCCCTCTCCTAAGGACGTTCTTCTCATCGATCCATGGATATTCGATTTTACGGCCTATGATTTCTGGATGAGGCCCCTGGGACTTCTCTATGTCGGCGCCTTGCTGAGAGAATACACGAATAGCCATCTGCACTTTATCGATTGTCTGGATCGACACCATCCTCAACTGCCAAAAAAGGCAAAATCAAAGGGGGACGGACGAGGACCTTTTTTCAAGGAGGAAATGAGCAAACCTTCCGTGCTCCGCAATGTTCCCGTCCGATTTTGAATCGCTCAAAGACCTGATCAGGACGGATTCTGGAGCTCCAATCTCATAACTCCGCAACGAAGACGGCCCAAGCTTCGGCCCTTTCTGTAACCCAGGTGTTTGGACAAATATGTGTAAATTATTTTTAGAGAAATGGACCACGAGAAATGATAAAAACGTCAAATTGCGCTATAATATAAAGTAACTCGTTTGGTACTGACGGGTCCAATGGGCGATGATCTGCTGTGTTGCAGAATCACGATAGTATGGCATGAATATTGCGGTTGATTTCGAATGATGAAGTAAACATTCTTCGCTCGAAAAATCTCGTCATACGAGGACCAAGAGCAAACAAGGAGTTCGCTAGTGAAAAAGATTTTGATGGGTTCTTTTCTCATAACAGCAGTTGTTCTATTCCTTTGTGGGGATTCCGGCGACAGCAAAAACCTGCCGGAAAGACATAAGAAATGGCTTGAAGAAGAAGTTGTTTACGTCATCACGGCTTTAGAAAAAGAAGTCTTCCTCAAGCTGGAGTCAGACCGTGAAAGGGATCAATTCATCGAAGCCTTCTGGAAACAACGGGATCCGACTCCGGGCAGCCCTGAGAACGAGTTCAGGGCAGAGCACTACCGCAGGATCAATCATGTCAATCATTTTTATGGACGGACATCACCCAAGGCGGGTTGGAGAACGGACAGGGGCGAAATTTATATCATCCTGGGTGAGCCGAACGATGTCACGAGGTTTGAAGGAAAATCCACGGTCTACAACACCGAGGTTTGGTTCTACCAAGGGATGTCAAAATACGGCCTTCCTCCTGGGTTTAACATGGTCTTTTTCCAGGAAGGAGGGACAGGGGAATATAAGCTTTACAGTCCTCTTCAGCATGGCCCACAAGCCTTGATGACGTCTTACTGGGGTGACCAAGTAGACTACCTGGGAGCATATCAGAAGCTCAGGGAGCTTGAGCCTGCGCTGGCTGATGTCTCCTTATCCCTCATTCCCGGGGAGAGAAATCTTGCTTTAGATCGGCCTTCGATGAGTTCGGACATTCTGATCCAGAGAGTGTTCACGACGCCTTCCCGAGAGGTTAAAGAGAGGTATGCCCAGAAGTTTCTTGACTTGAAAGACGTCATCGAGGTGGAATACTCTGCGAATTACATAGACAGTGACGCTGTCATTGAGATCCTGAAGGACCCCTCCGGGATGTATTTTGTTCACTATGCCATCGAGCCGGAAAGGCTATCTGTCAATCAGTTTGAGAACAAGTATTATACCACCCTCAAGCTGAATGGGACCATCACAGACATGGAGGGAGAGCGGATCCACCAGTTTGAAAAGGATATTGTCTTTAACTTCGACCAGGAACAGATGAGGGATGTGAGCCACCGGCCTCTCAGCCTTAGGGATATGTTCCCTCTGATTCCCGGTAATTATAAGATGTCTGTGCTTGTGAAAAATGTCGTTTCCAAGGAGTTCACTTCCTTAGAGCGCGACCTTCTCATCCCTGGAGTTCAGGATGAGCTCCAGATGACCTCCTTCATCATGGGTTACGCGGTGGAAAAAAAGCCTCTGGCACCGGACAGGTTGAGACCTTTCCAGATTGGCACAAACCAGCTTTATTTCCAGGCAAACAGGACGTTTATCATGCAGGATAATCTTGTTTTGGCATTTCAGATACATGGGTTGAAACCCGCACAGATAGAAGGGGGTGAACTGAAGTACACCTTCCTTAAAAACGGCGAGCCATTCCGGACGGAAACAAAAGCGATCATCGACTATCCAGAATTGCCCAATTTTGTGGAGCAGTTCACTCTTCTCGACTTTTCTCCCGCTCATTACAGGATAGAACTTTCTCTGAATATCGATGGGCAGGAGGTCCTCTACGAAACGGATGAATTCGATGTGACCCACCAGGCAGCCATTGCCCGGCCGTGGATTTACTCCAAACTGATGCCAGGAGCGGAGAATCCTGTCTATTCTTACATCGTCGGCACTCAGCTTTTTAACAGTGGGAAGGTTCAGGAGGCACGGGCTTACATCGAAAATGCGTATCAAAAGAAACCGGATTCTGCCGAGTATGCCCTCAACCTGGCTCGACTCTACATGCTTTTGGATGAATACACAAAGATAGAATCCCTCCTTCTTCCCCTATTTGATAATCCTGATCCCCCTCTGTACGATGTCTTTTTTGTTCTGGGAAAGACTTATCAGGCTTTGGGTGAATTGAGTAAAGCCATCGAATTGTTTAATTCTGCCATCGATCATTATGGAATAAACACAAATATTCTAAACGCTGTGGGTGAATGCTATTTCCAGCTGGGGGAGATTGAGGAGGCGTTAGCTGCATGGGAGAAATCTCTTGAGATAAATCCTGACCAGCCCGAGCTTAAACAGAATCTCGAGGCGATAAAGGAGAAAAAGAATGATTGATTTTGTAGAAATTCGAAAAAAGGCAAGAACATTTCTTTTGCCTTTTATAACACTACTGCTCGTATCCTGGATGGTTGTGTTCTTCGGATCCTGCCGCTACTACAAATTGGAGCAGAAGCTGGATCCTTTGGATAAGGATTGGCACAACAGGGTTCGGTACATCATCACCAAGGAAGAATCGCATATTTTTCTCGACCTTCCTGATGAGGAAAGAGAGCAGTTCAAGGAGGAATTCTGGAAGCGCCGGGATCCCGATCCGAACACAGAAGAGAATGAGTTTCAGATGGAATACTTCAGCCGCATGGACGCAGCGGATGAGCTCTTTCTCAGCGAAGGAAAACCAGGATGGATGACAGACCGGGGAAGGATCTATATTTTATTCGGACCGCCCTTGGACCGGATAACGTATCCTATGGGCTATAATGCTTCCAGCCGTTGCCAGGAAGTCTGGTACTACGGGAATTTCCCTGTTGTTTTTGTGGATAACACATGCACGGGGAGCTATCGTCTCATAACGTATGATCTGAGCTCGATCCGGAGTCTAAACCTGATGTACATGCATGAATTGAATATGGCTCAGGCATCTGCGCAACAAACCATCAGAGGCAGGAGAGAGGATGTAAGCTTTGATTGGGACGTTGACAAGACGGTGGATACTCCCGACAGAATA
>Ga0307419_10000797_pt1 | contig 16076 bp, 18 predicted proteins | sample SalMarWE160230MG_2_FD_202512 | JGI IMG/M metagenome (GOLD analysis project Ga0307419, IMG submission 202512) | Salt marsh sediment microbial communities from the Plum Island Ecosystem LTER, Massachusetts, United States - WE1602-30 | ecosystem: Environmental > Aquatic > Marine > Intertidal zone... | reverse complement strand
TCATCCAGGAAGGTTTCAAGATCATTTAGAGCACTACCTTTCAGGCCCCTCAATGCTGTCCGAAAAAATAGCTGCATGCCCCCAGAAAGCACTGGATTTTGAACTGCCCGACCGCTGCATGTAAACTGACACGACCCTTGACTATGGAGTGAATCACCAGATTGGAGTGACAGATGAGCAGTACACGAGAATTTACTATGGAACAAGCACGTGAGATCGGCGATCGCATCGGGGTGGATTGGGAGACTATTCCCATGGAGGAGTTCCGCATGGGTCTGGCGGTTGAGCTCGAGCACGGCACGCATGACCCTGAGACGGATGTGACCGGCGATGACGAGACCGTTACCGGCAAGATCGCTCTTGCCCATCTGCGCGAATTCCCGGATTATTACACTCGCTTGGAAAAGCTGGAAGACGAGGCTGAAGAGTACTGGAAAGCGAAGGGCGAGTAAGATCGTCAGGTGATCCCGGCTTGAGCAGTTGCCAGTACGATTGCCACTCCTGGAGGTTCAATGTGATTATCTCCCCCAAAACAAGCTTCATGGACATTGGCTCTGCTGCTGGGCTTGGTGGGCAATGATGTCCAGCGGGTCACAATTCCATTGGCGAGTCAGAATGACTTCTGGATGGTGGCATTCGCCTTCCTGCATCTACTCTTCGCCACCTTGTTAAAGGGATTATAGGCCTGGACTTTTGAATTACCGGGAGCAGCCGGCGCGAAGAATGTCCGTCGCATTTAAGAGCCGAGGCGTACATGGCTGACGCCAAGTACCTGCTTGCACTGTTCATTGTCGCGATCGCGGCCTCGCTGGTCCTGCTTATGATCCGACACGATCGCCGGGAGCGTCTTAAAAAGAGTGGGCTCGCGGTCCAGCTGGGGTTCACTCCTTACGATAAGAATAATTCAGAACTTGAGGGGCAAATTGTCGCGCTGCATACGGCCACGAGCCGTCAGCGCCTCGAACTCGATCATACGTTCATCCGGTTGGAGGGCGAGGTCAAATACCTGCTCTTCGATCTGATCGATACCACTGACGATGTCAGCATACTGCAAGAGGGCGGGCTGGCCGTCATTTCCTCCCAGTTAGACTTGCCGCGCTTCTCAATTTTCCCCAAGATCATCGAAGGCGGCCGACTTTCAGATTGGGGCAACCGCTTCCTGCAGGCTTTGATTGAACGCCGGGGTGGCTTGGTTGAAATGAATGACAACCCACGTTTTGATGAACGTTATTTTCTCATCGCCCCCGATCCAGTTCCCGTCCTGGTTTTTCTGGATACCTACCGGCTCAGCCATCTCAGTTCACAGTCTTACCAATCGATTGAAGCAGGTGGCAGGATCTTTACCTATGCCCGCTTCCCGTTTGAACACGCCGGATGGGATACTGAACAACATCTTCGTGAAGGGTTGGCACAGGCCAGGAACCTTTACCAGATCTTCCAAACAGGCTGACCTGTCTGGTCGCCGTAAGATCATCTCCGCACCGTGGAGGCACCATGATGACGCAAGCGATCGAACTTCTTCTAATGGATGAGGGGCAGTATGAAAAATACCTTGAAGCCGACCTGCCACGCTATGCGGCCGAGAACGTGCGAGCCGGGTTTTGGTCCGAAGCGGAAGCCCTGGGAAAAGCAAAGGAGACGTACGCCCGCTATCTACCACAGGGAATCGAAACGCCGGGACAGTACCTCTACCTTATCCGCAACCGGGACGAAGGTCAGGAGGTGGGGATCGTCTGGATTGGCGCTCAACCGGGAGAGGTTGCACGAGCTGGATTTATCTACAACCTCTACATCGAAGAGGGATTCCGGCGCCGGGGGTATGCCCGCGCGACCATGCTGGCCATCGAGGGTGTGGCGTGTGAGATGGGCTGGTCTTCGCTCGGTCTGCACGTCTTTGGCCACAACCGTGCCGCCCGTGCTCTATATGAATCGCTGGGTTACGAAGTCCGCAGCATGAACATGATAAAGTCGATTGAACAGGCCTCGGAAGGAACCGCTCCGGGGTAGGATAATTGCATGGAATTGGTTGATCCATTATCCCTGATTCACGGAAGGAACCTAAAAGCATGCCCAACATCGTCATCACCGGCAGCACATGTGGCATAGGTCTCGGCCTGGCTCGAGGCTTTCTTCAGCGAGGGAGCAGCGTCTTCGTAAGCGGGCGAGAAGGGGAGACCGTCACCTCGATCGAGGCTTCACTTGCACGGGAATTCGATCTAGCCCGGATATGTGGCATCCCATGCAATGTGCGCGATCCAGAACAGATCGAAGAGCTTTGGTCCCGGGCAGCAGCTCGCTACGGAACGATTGATATCTGGGTAAATAACGCCGGCTTTGCCAATCATCCGGCGCCGGTGTGGGAGCTCGATCCAGCTCAAGTCCATGGAACGATCGAAACCAACCTAATGGGGGTCGTTTACGGTTCACAAACTGCTGCGCGAGGCATGCTGGCTCAAGGTCGGGGTGCGATCTACAACATGGAGGGTATGGGTGGTGATGGCCGAATGCACAACGGACTGACAATGTACGGCACCAGCAAGTACGCCGTGCACTATTTCACCCTCGCCCTTGCGAAGGAACTTGAAGGAACCAGAGTAATTGTCGCCTCGCTCCGCCCGGGCATGGTCGCAACCGACATGATCATCGAGCCCTACCGCGGCAAGCCCGAGGAGTGGCAGCGGGTGAAGCGCATCTTCAACATCATCGCCGAACGACCGGAGGTCGTTACGACGTGGCTGGTGGAGCGGATGCTGTCCAACGAGAAGTCCGGGATTCTTTCCTACAGCTCGACCTGGAAGTTGATGCTGCGCGCTCTGGCTGCGCCTTTCACCCGGCGTGAACTCTTTGATGATGTCGAGATCTCTGAGCCTGATGACGGGACGAGCGGCTCATGATCGACAGGCCTATCACTGATATCGAATTCACCATCTGCGGCGAGGCCCGGACCTTCATCTTTCGACCATTCTCCATCAGTAACTTCAAAGCCCGGCAATCAACAAACACCGATGGTGCAGTCCGGCGGGAGGGAAGAATATGACAAACAGCGATGAACATATCGTGCGTGAGCAGCTGTTAGCACTGCTGCGCGGCGGTAACGCCCATATGAATTTTGACCAGGCTGTGGCTGACTTTCCAATGGATCGAATCAACGAGCATCCGCCGAACGTGGAGTACACCCCCTGGCACCTGGTGGAACATCTGCGCATTGCCCAGTGGGATATTCTCAACTTCATCATCGACCCAGAGCATAAGTCGCCAGAATGGCCTAAGGGCTACTGGCCAGCTGTGGATGCCTGGGCTAGCGGGGCAGAGTGGGATCGAACGCTGGCCAGCTTTCGGCAAGATCTTGCCTCGCTGCAGGAGCTGGCTGCGAATGCAACGCAGAGTCTTACGGCTGACCTTCCGCATGCACCGGGCTACACCCTGGTGCGGGAGTTGCTTCTGGTCGCTGATCATAACGCCTACCACATCGGTGAGCTCGGAATCCTGCGCCAGGTGATGGGCGCCTGGTAGTACGCGAGTCCAATCTTCCGGCATCCTTATCGCCTCACGAAATCCTCCCCTAAAGGATTCCTATCCTTGCGTCAGGAAGCAGCCAGAGTTCCCACAGTCTTCCGTCAGGCAGGCTGCTCCCTGGCATGCTAGAAAAGTATTGTGCATGCCCTGGATCGAGATGTGGTCCAACCTGCGTACGATCCTTTGCCGGAAGGCGGACTACATGCGTAAACCCGATGTGACCGATTACCAGGCGCAAATTGGCTTGACCCGCCACCTGGGCGGGCAGGCAGCAACGGATGAATTGATCCAGCTTTCAGGGCTGGAGGGCGGAGAACGTCTGCTGGAGGTGGGCTGCGGGGTGGGTGTCACGACCGCGCTGCTCGCCGGGCGCTGGGTTTGTCACCTGGATGCGCTCGATCGCTCCGAGCGCATGATCGCCCGCACCCGGGAACGGCTTGCGGCCGCAGGTCTCAGCCACCGAGCTCGAAGCCGGCGCGGGGAGATCGAGGAACTCCCCTATGCAGCCGACCTGTTCGATGTGGTCATCGGGGAGTCAGCAACGGTTTGTGTGGAAGCCAAGCAAGAGGCACTGCGCGAATACCTGCGCGTGCTGCGACCCGGGGGCATCCTGGCATTGAACGAACCTACCTGGCTTCATGCTGGGCCGCCAGCGGACGTGCTGAACTGGGTTCTCGCCAGTCGAGACCATTCCGGCGCCCTACCCGTTGCTGCCTGGGGCGCGCTGCTGTCAAATGCCGGTTTCGAATCATCCCGGATCGTGCTGCGCAGGACTAATAAGCGGTCCGAACAACTCGGATTGATCAAACGCTACCACCTGTATGGGATTCTGAAAGCACTAGCCCGCTGCTCGGGCTTATGGGTTCGCAGTCCAGGTTATCGGGAATATTTGCACGAAACGAGATCGATGGGCCGTCTGCCGGATGGTTTGTATGACTACCTCGGGTACGGCCTCTATATCTGTCGTAAACCCAAACTCGCGTGATGGCTATTCCGGAGGATTTGAACTAGCTCCCGACTTCCAGCATCGCCCCCGCCGCCTGTCGGGCGATCTTAACGGCGAAATTCGTTCCGCGATCCCAGGGATAGACCTGGCTCATGCTGGCAAACCATAAGCCCGGAATCGGTGTCCTTAGCTCAGGAATTGCGTGCGAGTGATCCACCGGTGGGACGGGCTGGGCGTATGCCGTGCGGAAAAGCCAGGATTTGCGCACCCAATGCGGTTCAAACTCGGGATTGATGCGTTTCAACGAGGGCAGGAAGCGCTCAAGCAGCTCTTCTTTGGTCAGCGAGAAATATTCGTGGCCGGCATCCAGGTAGTCACCCATGTAGACGATGTGATCCCCTCCGAAGTGCTCAGGCGGGAGGTAGTTGGTATGTTCGACCAACGAGAGGAAGGGGAAACCAGCTGATTTTGGCATGTTATGCCAGTAATAACCCTGCTTCGAAAGCTGCTCCTTGAGCGCCACAATCAGGACAACCGCTCCCATCGACTTCAGCTCCAGCAGCTGTGACAGATAGCCTTCTGGTAGTGCCGGTGCCAGCTTCGCCAACAGCCCGGGGGAGGTCGTAACCAGGCAAGAGTCGAAGATCTGGTTTTCACCGCCGACCGTCACTGCCAGACCACCGCCGGGACGCGGCTCAATCGCTTCGACCGCGGTCTTTAATTTCAGATCCACACCCAGGGATTGAATATACTCGGCAAAATCATCCATGAAAGCCTGGAACCCCCCGATGAACGTACCCAGGCGCGGGGTGCGGGCCTTGAAACGAGCCCAGAACCAGGCCATGTTCACTTCCTTGTAGTGGGGTCCGAACTTTCCCACCAGGAGCGGCTCCCACAGGATTTCATAGGCGCGGCTGCCGACCCAACGCCGCATCCACGAATCGGCTGTCACGTGCTCGAGCGGCTCCCACCGGGCGAGGTACTTCAGGTAGGCTACGACCATCCCGAGCCGTACGCGGTCGATAAACGGTAGAGCCGGGAAGCGCAGCACGGCCAGGGCAGAATCGAGCGGATAGAATTTCCCATCGTGGTAGACCGCCGTCACGGGTCGCGGGAAGAGCACCCTGTCGCTCCACCCCAATTCATCGATCAATCCCAGAATAGCGGCATCGGATGCGAACCAGTGGTGATAATAGCGTTCAACCGTCCAATCCCAGTCCGGATCCTTAAAGCCCGCAGCCAGCCCACCGACATGGTCGGAAGCTTCATAAAGCGTGACCCGCGCTCCGGCTCGCGCCAGGTCGTAGGCCGCGGCAAGTCCACCGGCGCCTGCCCCGACGATAGCAACCTTCATCTGGTCTCCTCCTGCGCCTGCGAGGCCCGCATTTCAGCTTGAACCGCGTCCCAGCTCAGGCTCTCGCGGGCCATGTAGTACATTCCCAGGGCTGTGATCGGCACCAGCAGCGCAGCATGCAGCACGAGAGTATAGCCTGCAGCCAGGGCGCTCGGGACGTTATATGCCTCCAGCACGGCGATGCCAGGCGCATCAAAGGTCCCGATATACCCCGGGGCAGAGGGGATCGTCGTTGCCAGGTTGACGATACCGTTCATCAGCATCAGGGCGAAGAAGCTGACCTGGAAGTCGAAGGCATGCATCACAAACCAGTACTTGCCGGTTTCCAACAGCCAGATCACGACCGATGTCAGGAATACCATGCCGACGTCAATCGGCGAGCGCAACGAGGCCAGGCCATCCAGAAATCGATCACTGAACCCGCGCAGCGCCGGCCTGAAGCGCCCGGGCGTAAGCCGGTCAATGAGCAGGTGGAGCAGCTTTTGCGCTGGGCGCGGAAAGACGGCCATTGAAAGGAAGACAGCGACCGCCGCCAGGAATACCACTGCGCCGATGAGTGACAGCGAACGAATGCTGCCGACAAAGCCCGACCCGCTGGTCAGCGAGGTCAGCTCGGACAGGTTCAGGAACACGAAACCGAGCATCACCACGCCATCAAAGACACGTTCCACGATAATCGTCGCTAATGAAGCAGAAATTGGTACCGCCTCTTTACGGCGCAGCACATAGGCTCGCAGCAGCTCACCAGCGCGTGCCGGATAGATGTTGTTTCCCATATAGCCGATCGTGACGATCGGAAACATAGTCCTGGTGGTGATCTTCTTCAACGGTCGGAGCAGGTAGTGCCAGCGCCATGCCCGGGCCCAGACAGCGACGAAGTAAACCGCGACCCCGGGAATTAACCAGCCATAGCGCGCTCCCTGCAGGGCGTTCAGCACTTCATTCAGCTGCAGGCCACGCAAGGCAAGCCAGAGGAAGACTGCGCTAATGATCAAACCGAGCCAGAACTGCCAGCGTCTCAGCATTTCTTTTCCTGTGCTGATCGGGGGGTAACCGGGTTTGGCAGGTTGAAGCCGTGCCCGCGGATCAGCGCCCGTCGATCGTTCGCCATTCTACCATGCTCAATTAAAGCAACTCGGGCGTAGATCGTTGATCTACGCCCGGGCTTTTCTATTCAATTAGGGGTTAAACCGGGCGGACGGCTTCCAGAAGCATGCCTTCCAGGATCCGTTCAAGCGCCATCGTATGGCTGCAGACGTTGCGGGTCAGGAAGAAGTCACAGTCACAGCGCCAGGTGCCATCGACATATTCAACCGTATGCGGGTTGTTTTCCCCATCGAAAGTCGCACGAAATTGCTCGAAGATAATGCGTTCACGCTCTTCAGCGTAGCGCTTCGCTTTTTCGATTTTACCGATCATCCCATAATCCATTGCGCCTCCTCTTTAATCTGTGGAAACAAAAAGGCACGTGGGTTACGCGCCCAGGTGCCGGGTCCGGTTACAACTTCTATGTGCATCAACTCCGCTCATAGCGGTTTTCTCCGGTGAATCTAGTGCGCTAAGTATAAATTGGCGCACCGCGCGAGTCAATGCACGCTTGTACTACTTTTATCATACGCTCGAACGTAGTTTTCTCCCCCTCCGCTCGCGCTCGTCAGCAGCCCTCGATCCAGGTCCGCAGTTCGCCAACGGCTCGAATGCGAACGCAGTCAATTACCTGGTAGAGATCACGTGGGTCATACAGCACCGGGGTCATCCCGGCCGCGCTCGCACCGAGAACATCGGCATGAAAGTTATCCCCGACATACATCACCCCTGCGGGATCCTGATCCAGTTCACCGGCGGCATGCTGCAGAATGCGCGGGTCGGGCTTGTACCAGCCGACTTCGCCGGCTGCCAGGATCAGGTCGACGTGCCGCGACAGCCCCAGTTCATCTACCCGTTCCTGGAATGGCTCGCTGCGGTTGGAAACGATCGCCACCTTCCGTCCAGCCTGGCGTAGAAAATCGAAGGTCGGAAGGACATCATCTTCCATACAGTCGACCGGCTCGTACTCGCTTCTCATTCGCAGCGTGATTTCCGAAGCCAGGGTGTCAGCCTCATTCTCGGGCACCCCCAGGATGAGCAGGTGGCGCCGGGCGTGGTTGGTCCAGAATTCGCCGTTCTCGCGCCAAGCCCCAAAGCGGTCGATATCTTCCTTCAACTCGCTTGAGTCAGCCCAGTACTCGTTCACCCAGCGTTCACCAGTACGCTGCAGCCCAGGATCTGTGACCACCCCCAGGTCGGCCGCGATGCGGTAGAACACCTCCAGTGCCGGGGGATGGTTATGGCGCAGCGTTCCGTCGAAATCAAAGAATATTCCAGAGAAATCGTTGGGATTAAAACGGTTCAACTTCATTTCACTTCCTGTAATCTGAAGAATTTCGAATTTCGTGAGGCCTGTTTATACCCGGGTTATCCACCGATATAGGACATTTCGATTTTCGGTAGGTCAGGGGTTGCCTCCGAGCGCAGGTCGGAGTAACGATCATCACGTTGGGCCCAATGGGCACTGACGGCCGCACCGAGCTCTTCGTCACTGGCGCCGCCCCGCAGCAGGCTCTTCAGGTCCATGCCTTCAATGGCGAATAAGCAGGTGAACAGCGAACCGTCTGCTGAGAGGCGGGCACGAGTGCATCCACCGCAGAATGGCCTGGTAACCGAAGCGATAACACCGATCTCGCCGGCGCCGTCGCGATAGCGGAACCGCCGGGCGACCTCGCCCGGATAGTTGGGCTTGATCGCTTCCAGCGGGAATACCTCGTTCACGCGCTCAAGGATCTCCGCCGCCGGGACGACATCCGCCAGGCGCCAGCCGTTGGTCGAACCCACATCCATGTACTCGATAAAGCGCAGGATTCGATTTCGCCCGCGGAAAAAGCGTGCCATGGGCAGGATGCTGTCCTCGTTCACGCCGCGCTGTACGACCATGTTCACCTTGACCGGATTGAAACCAGCTGCTTCGGCAGCATCCATCCCTGCCAGGACACGCTGGACCGGAAAATCGATATCATTCATTGCCGAGAAAACGCGGTCATCGAGCGAATCCAGGCTGACTGAGACCCGGTCCAGGCCGGCAGCACGCAGTGCCTGCGCCTTGCGTTCCAACAGGGCTCCATTGGTGGTCATCGTCAATTCAACCTTGGGCAGTGTGCGCAGGATGGCGACCAGTCGTTCAAGTTCCCGGCGTAAAAGCGGCTCACCGCCAGTCAGGCGGATCTTCTTCACTCCAAATCGGACAAAGATCGACGCCAGGCGACCGATTTCTTCGAAGCTCAGCAACTGCTCGTGCGGCATGAACGGGTAATCGACACCGAAAATATCCTTCGGCATGCAGTACGTGCAGCGGAAGTTGCAGCGATCTGTCACCGAGATGCGCAGATCGCGCAGATTACGACCGAAGGTATCTTTTACGTCCAGCGCTTGATCAGACATCACATCCTTACCGGCTTCAGTGAGCACAGCCTGCGGGATTTTCAGCGGAATCGCTGGCTAGCTGCTTGCGGATGGATTCTATCATACGGGTATTTTGCACCGGCGGATGCAGGTTTAGATGCGGATGAGCTGATCCGAACTGGAGATCGTGTTTCCCGTAAGATCGTAGGGCATGGCTCCGGTAATATGGGCCGTGACCATCTCCCCACTCTGAATTTCGCCTTCGAGGATGACCAGGCCATCGATCTCGGGCGCATCCCGGTAGGAACGGCCGAAGGAAAGACCATCTCCCTGGCCTTCGATCAGAACCTTCAGCTCACGTCCGATGAAGCCCTGGTTGATTTCGAGCGAAATCTCCTGCTGCAGTTCCATCAACCTCGCCCGCCGCTCTTCCTTGAGCGGCTGCGGAACCGGATCCCCCAGCGGCTCGCTCTCCGTTCCCTCCTCAAAGGAAAAGGTGAAAGCCCCAACCCGGTCGAACCTTGTGGAACGAACGAACTCGAGCAGGTGATCAAACGCAGCCTCAGTCTCGCCTGGATAACCGACAATGAATGTCGTCCGCAGTGCCAGCTCCGGCATACTCTGGCGCATCGTGGCCAATGTGCGCTGAACCCATTCAAGGTTGGCCGGACGCCGCATTGCGCGCAGAACGCCGATATCAGCATGCTGCAAGGGCATATCCAGGTAGGGCAAGATCTGCTGATTTTTCGCCATAACCTCGATCAAGCGCGGGGTGACATAACCCGGGTAGGCATAAAGCAGGCGGATCCAATTGATGTCCGGAACCTCTTGGACGAGCTGTTCAAGCAGGGTTGCCAATCCGTCCTTCAGCCCCAGGTCATGGCCGTAATCGGTGGTATCCTGAGCGATCAAAATCAATTCACGCACGCCCTGGTCACGCAGCTCACGTGCTTCACTCAGAATACGTTCAGGAGGCCGGCTGACGGCCGTCCCCTTTATCAGCGGAATAGCGCAGAAGGCGCACGGCCGGCGGCATCCATCGGCGATTTTCAAGTAAGCGCTTCCGCCCTGGCGGGCAGCCCGCAACACCTGGCGCTCGTCGGTTCCAACGGTGGGGCTTGCGGGTAAATGATAAAGCGGAGCGGGAGGTCCGTCCGCACGCAGTTCCCGAATCACGTTGACGATGTCCATCCAGCGGCGTGTGCCGAGAATGCCATCGATACCAGGCACCTGGCGCACGATTTCGGCGCCGTAGCGTTGGGTCAGGCAGCCGGCTGCGATCAACAGCTGGCCGGGTTGTTTGATGCCAGCCAACTCACGCAGCACATCGAGCGACTCCTGCTTTGCAGGTCCGATGAAACCACAGGTGTTCACAATCAGGACCTGCGCTCCCTCAGCTGTTGGGCTGGGGGTATATCCCTCCCGGGCCAGCAGTTCAGCCATCGATTCCGAATCGACGGTGTTCTTGGCGCAGCCGAGTGAGACCAGGTGGAAACGGGTATCCATCGGTCAGGGGACCTGTGTCGTCACAGCCGTCTGGCTTGGAGTCGGCGTGGCGCTGATAAACGGTGAGGCGGTCGGTGTCACGGTGATGGTAGGCGTTGGCGTCTGGGCGCCGCGCGGCGTCCAGATGCGGACCATGACCTGCCCGATCTCTCCCAGCAGGCCCTCGTCGCGATCGTTGAAGAAAATACGCAGCCCTCCGGCATTACCGGTTGTGATCTCAATCGCGGTGTCCCCCGTATAGTTCAACTGTTCACCAGCTTGCAGCCGTCCACGATAAGCCTGCTCTCCATCCACCACTACTTCGGCGAAAGAATCTGTTTCGGCCACAATGCGTAAATTGACTCGGTCGAGGACATTCAGAATCAGGGTAGCGGTGGGGGTTATCTGGGTCGGCTCAACCAGCGAAACGTCGCCAGGTAAATTTGAGATCGTTGCCGGTGGGGCAACAGTTGCGGTGGGGGTCACATCGGAATCCGGTAGGACCGCCTGCTCAGTGATTGCAGCCTGATCTCCACTTAGCGCCTCCATCAATTGGCCGCTGCCCCAGACCAGGATTGCAATCACTGCCAGCGCTACCAGCGTTGTCAGCACCAGTTCCGAAGATGACCGGCTGTTTCGCCGGGTGACGGCACCTTCAACAGAGCTTTGCGTGCTGGCCGGAGATTTTATTCGACCACGTGATTCATCGTAGCGGGAGAGCAGCACAAGCGGGTCCAGCCCGAGCGCCTCAGCGTAATTTCTAAGGAAGCCGCGTGCCTGGGCCTGGGAGGGCATGCTCTCCAGCTCACCCCGCTCAAGCGCTTCCAGGCGTGCAGCCCGGATGTGGGTCGTGCGCTCGATTTCCTCGAGCGTGAGGCCAAGCCGCTCGCGCGTCTCTCTCAGGGTTTGACCGATCTCTTCCATCGAGATCACCGTGAAAAGCAAACCACCGGCCTGGGCGGGAATGCCTGCTGCCGGTGGTTGGGGGATACTTCAGTCAGCTTTCGTCCGCTTCGTCGCTTGGTTCTTGTTCGAGTTCAGGCATGGCGTCAGGTAGCTCCAGTGCTTGCACGTCCTGCAGAACTTCACCCATCTCAGCCTCGGCCTCTTCCAGGGCGACATCGAACTCGGCTTCCAGTTCAGCCTGGAGATCGATGAACTGACCTGCCTGTTCGGCCTCCTCCACCAGTTCTTCTTCGAGACCGTAAGCCGTTTCAGGCGCTTCGCCTTCGCGGTGGACGACCACGGTCAGCTCCGGCACCAGATCGATCGTCAAACGCACTTCCACCTGGTGCACGCCGAGGGTCTTGATCGGCTGGGCGTCCAGCTGCCGCTTGTCGAGTGCGATGCCTTTTTCGGCCTCGATAGCCTCGATGACCATGGCCGGTGTGATCGAACCGTACAGTTTGCCTGTTTCGCCTGCCTTCACCGGGAACGTCAGGGTCATGCCGTTCAACTGCTCGGCAACGGCGCCTAATTCCTCGTTCAAGCGGGAGCGTTCCTTGGTCGCTGTTTCGCGAATTCGTTCAGCCTGCTTCATCGCACCCGGCGTGGCCAGTGTGGCCAGGCGCTGTGGAAGAAGGAAATTGCGCCCGTAGCCATCGGCAACACGCTTTACATCGCCGGCTCGACCTAGTTTGTAGACGTCCTTCAGGAGTAATACTTTCATCGTGGCTCAAGCCCTTTCATCGAGAAAATTTGAGCGCCGCGAACGGCGCCCCGGGCGAAGGGTACTACGCCCTGCAGGCGGGTATTGTACCAGAGTGGGGCTGACCGGTCAAAATGGACTACCCGGGCTAACCAGCTATGATCTTCTCCATCACCAACCCATCCTCGCCATCGCGAAATTATCCCTGCTGCCGTTAGCGCTGGAACGCAAGCGAATTCGAAGCGAGTTGGCTTTTGAAATCTATCGCGAAGGTGTATACGCTGCTGCTACCAGGTTGCGACTGTCAGCACAGGCAAGCCGCACCTGGATTGTAGGGCTCCAGAGGTTGCCCCCTGATTTCGCTATCTCTTTCAGGCTTTTGTGATCAAATTTATTTTGCTTGACAAGCATCTTCAATTCATCGTATCATCGCATCATCCTCGAAGGGTCATCCCTTAATATAACCAACTGATACGGAGTCCATGATGCCCACTCGCCACAGAGCAACATCACATCTTCTTCGCGTATCCCTTGTTTTCATGACTCTGGGGTTCATCTTCTCAGCGTGCACCGCCTCATCACCTACGGAGGCCACCCTTCAGGCAACAGCCACGCAGCCACTGCCGACGGCTTCACCGGTCCCCCCTTCACCGACTCCGCGCCCGACGAAGGTGCCGATACCGACCGTGACGCCAACGCCCGAGCTCAGTCCCGAAGTTCGCGCCACCTCGGTTGAGCAGGTGGTCGGGAAATGGACCATGTATCTGGCAGGTGGAGGTGAGGGCGATCCGGCAGTTCTCGCCCTCGCCGCTGACGGCACGTTCAGCATGGACGCAATTGGCGGATACCACAAGGGCATGAATCTTGGCTTCGGGACGTTCAGATTCGAAGACGATAACCTCGTACTCGAGAGCGATAACTGCGATGGCATATCAGGTATTTTCACCTGCACAGCCACGTACCGTGTATATCTTTCCATGGTGGGCGACGAACCGGGAGCTCTGCGATTTACCGTCATCGACGATCCCCATATCGACCGGAAGGATAGCCTGAACAAGAAGATCCTTTTCGCGTTCGTAGAATGATCCCTCGATCCCAACGGTTCCTCTAGAATCACGCCGGACCAAATAGCATAGGCATGCTAGAGAGCCCGGCAGGGTGCATACCGATTGCCCAGGAAAGATTGCGCGCACGACTGCAACACGCCGACGGCCTGCGCGAGATCATGCAATCGACCCCACCGGTCTTCCAACGCAGATGGCCAGGGTACTCAACGATTGGATATATAGGGTTTGGAACCAAGGAAAAGTTGCACCTTGGTTAACTGGAAGAAACGATGAGTCGGGAATTTGCTAATGGGATCCCGAACGCAAGTATGAGGATTCGGGCCCCCTAGGAAAAGACGACGCTTGATTCCTGGCCTATATAAAACCGGACAAGTGACTTTCCCTTGCGAACTATCCTGACACTCACTGCTTTCCCTGGCCCAAAAACCGGGGGCCTTCCTGTAACTCACCTGGAACCTGGACTCTCTGGATCCTTACCAGGCTCTATATGGTGGTCTTCAGCGAAACCCTAAATGCAATAGATTCCCCCCCTCGAAGCTCTGCCCTGGAGGGGGTAAAGGCTACTAAAAGCGAGCAATGCTTGTACTTCTCGGCTATCCGTGTCGAGTTTAAACTGCGCAGGCTAGCGAGTGATGTTCTTCTCCATCACCAGCGCATCTTCACCGCCACGGTAGTAGCGCGGCCAGCGATCGACTTCAATGTAGCCCTGCTTTTGGTAAAGCTTCAGCGCGGCTTGATTGGAGAGGCGCAGGCTGAGGCGGACCCTGGCCATATTTAATCCATGCTCGCAATAATCGAGCAGCTTTGTCCCGATCTTTCGGCCGCGATAATCGGGGTGGACACCAATGGTGGCAATCCACCCTACGCCTTCCCGCTGGCGGCGGTCACCCACCACAAAACCGACGATGCGCTCGTCACACACGGCGACGAAGCGCACCGTCTCGGGGAACGTCAGCGCAGCCAGCACATCGATCCAGGGCCACGCGTCTTTCTTGAAGCAAGCTTTCTCAAGGCGATGAACGGGGAGGAAATCGCGCCAGCTTGCGGCGCGAATTTCCACCCCGCCGGGTGCGGATTCCGCAGCCGTCGTCGTATTACTCCTCGCCCTTGCGGAAATTATCCAGCAGGCTGGTGAATTCCATCGGGAAAATGAACTTCGTCGCTGGACCAGTTCCCATCGTCTTCAGGGTTTCGAAGTACTGCAGCGTCATCGTCTTTTGATCGATTCCCTTCGCAACGCCGTAAATCCGCTCCAGCGCGCTCGAGAAACCTTCGGCCCGCAGCAGTTGAGCCTCTCGATCACCCTCGGCGCGCAGGATGTTGGCCTGCTTGTCACCTTCAGCCCGCAGGATTGCAGCCTGCTTCTCACCGTCGGCGACGTTTACCGCAGCTTCCCGCTGGCCGGTCGATTCCGTTACCACCGCACGGCGCACGCGCTCGGCGGTCATCTGGCGGTTCATCGCGTCCTGGACTTCCTTGGGCGGGATGATCTCGCGAATCTCGACATTGGTGACTTTCACACCCCAGCGCTCGGTCACCTCATCCAGCTTGACCCGCAGCAGCTGGTTAATATGATCTCGCTGCGAGAGCACATCATCCAGGGCGATGCCGCCGATGACAGAACGCAGCGTCGTGGTGGCCATACCCTGGGCAGCGGCCTCAAAATTTCCGACCTGGATCACGCTCTGCATCGCATCGATCACCTTGAAGTACCAGATGAAGTCGATCGCGATCGGGGCATTGTCGAGCGTGATGGAAGTCTGGTGCGGAATCTCACGTACCAACTCCCGCAACTCGACCTTGACCCCCCGTTCGATAAACGGGATCAGCAGCACCAGGCCGGGGCCGCGTTCGCCCACACAGCGGCCAAGCCGGAAGACTACTAATCGTTCGTACTCCTGGACGATGCGGACCGCGCTGCCGAGCACAGCCAGGGCAATCAGCCCAACCGTTCCTACAAGACATGCAAGGACTGTAACGTTCATGCCTCTAACCTCCTTTTATCCGATCAATGAGTCTTTTCGTGTTCAGACGGTTCTACCGACAAGATCAAACCTTCACGGGCCAGCACCCGCACATGCTCACCGGGCTGGACCGGCGTGTCACTATGCGCCGTCCAGAGCTCTCCCAGGGCATAGATCGAACCCTGCGGGTCGAGCGGCGTCCGCACCTCCCCGATCGCACCGATCACGCGCGAGAGGTCAATCGTCGGGCGCGAACGCTGCGCCAGGAGCGTATTTCGGACGGCCAGCCAGAAGTATCCGATCGTGAGCAGCGATACGACCAACGCCAGGACCGGATGGACCGCCACGATGCCCTCTGCCGGTTGAAACAAAAAGGTCGACCCGATGCTGAAGGCCAGCGCGGACAGGAGCAAACCAATTTCCGGCTTGATGAAGCGCAGCGAGAGCACAAAAAATACAGCGCCTGCAGTCAGCAGCAGGAGTGCCCACGAATTGAGCGGTGCGACCAGAGTCCCCAGCCCGGCCGCTCCCAGCGTCACCAACGCCAGCAGTTCCAACACGCCCGTACCCGGGCTGACGACTGCAAGAGCTGCAATCCAGATCCCGGCTACAAGGACCAGGTAGAGCAGATTCGGAAACAATGCTGATTCGAACACCCAGG
>Ga0307419_10000796_pt1 | contig 16078 bp, 14 predicted proteins | sample SalMarWE160230MG_2_FD_202512 | JGI IMG/M metagenome (GOLD analysis project Ga0307419, IMG submission 202512) | Salt marsh sediment microbial communities from the Plum Island Ecosystem LTER, Massachusetts, United States - WE1602-30 | ecosystem: Environmental > Aquatic > Marine > Intertidal zone... | reverse complement strand
CCAGGGCTTTCTGAAGATCACCTGCGGGTTCACCGCCTCCGTTGGGGGACATGCACTTCCAGTACATTTTATGGTTCCAGTAACCGCCCCCGTTATTCCGGATCGCAGCAGGGTATTTGCTGACCTGCCTGAAAATTTCCTTTATCCCGGTGTCTGACAGTCCGGCCTCCAGAACCGCAGCGTTGAAGTTCTTGGTATAACCGGCATGATGCCTGTCGTGATGAATTTCCATGGTCATGGCATCGATATAGGGCTCGAGCGCATCAAAGGCGTAGTCCAGTTCCGGCAATTTGTAGGACTCCCCGGCCGGCCGGCCGGCTGAAGTCAGTCCCGCTGCTTTCAGGCTCCCCGGAAGGGATCCTGCTATTGCTCCCCCGACACCCAGGAGGGCTGATCTTTTTAAGAAAGTGCGTTTGTCCATTTGTCTGAATTATGATCTTACAGCAAAGATAACAATTTAAACGTTTATTTATAACCAATTTAAATAGGTTCCGTCCGGAAACCTTACTTTTAACATTTAATTAAGTATTTTTGGTGTATCCACAGGGCTGCAGGCTACCTGAATCCTGTCTGCCGCCCTGCAGGCATGATGGTGGGGGACTTAATTCAGATAAAACTTTTTTATCAAATATTTAACAGGAAGCCTGAAAAATTGTGCAACCATTTTCCCGCCGGCCGGGTCTTAACGATAGCAAATTCTTATGCTGGATGAGAAGGAAATAATTGAAGGATGTCGCCGCAATGAAAGAAAAGCTCAAAAAGCCCTTTATGAGCGGTATGCTTCAATATTACTCGGGGTTTGCATCCGGTATTCCGGAAGGAGGGACGAAGCGGAAGATATCCTTCAGGACGGCCTGATCAAGGTATATTTCAATATAAAGGAGTTTGCAGGCAAGGGGTCCTTTATCAACTGGATGAAAAAGATCATGGTAAACACGGCCATAACGCATTATCACAGGAACCTGAAACATCAGTACCACCAGGATATTGAGGATATCCGTGAAACGGATATCGATGGGGTTTCCCTGAATACGTCGGAGTTTACCCGGGAGGAACTGTTCAATGTCATCAGAGACCTGCCACATGGCTACAGGCTGATCTTCAACCTCTATGCCATCGAAGGATACAAGCATAAGGAAATTGCAGAAATGCTCGAGATCGATGTCAATACCTCCAAGTCACAATATTCCAGGGCCAAGGCACTGATCCGGAGAAAACTGGGAACACTGAGAAAAATTGCAGAAAAAACCCATGAGCAGGAATGATCTGAATATGGAAGACCTGTTTCGTACACGGATGGAATCCTTTACGATGGATCCCTCTCCGGGTTTATGGGAGAAGCTGTATGCCAGGATCCTCTGGAAGCAATTCCTGACCTTCAGCTTCCGGACATTCAATGTGTACTACCTCGCAGCGGCGATCTCGCTTGCAGGGATCGGGACCTGGATGTTGCTCGGTGAACAAAAGGGCGGGGAACAGCAACAGGCTTCATCCGTGCCGGTTGAAACTGAAGCACCCACACCTTCGACCGGGCTTTCGGAACCCGGACCCACCATGGATGTCGCCAAAGAACCTGCAGGGGTCAGCAGTACAGAAACCCGGACGGTTAAGAAAGAAAGGGTAAAGCAGTCCCGCACGACCAGGAAAGACGATGAAAGCGTTCCGGGCCTTAACGTTAAGCCTGAAAGGAAAGCTGATCAACCCTCCGGACCGGAATCCGGAACGGAAAAATCCGACATTAAGGCCAGGAAATCCGCACCCCTTACATTCTCGGCCGGTTTCGAAGCAGACAATCCGAGCGGTTGTTCCCCGCTTGCTGTACGCTTTAATAACCTTTCCGAAAATGCCGTTCAGTATAACTGGTCCTTCGGTGACGGAGGAAGTTCCGTCGAAAAGGATCCTTCCTATGTTTTCGATGAACCAGGCGAATATACCGTTGTTCTCAAGATCCTCGGGGCGGACAGCCTTGAATACACTGCCGGGCAGACGGTCCATGTCTACGATACCCCGAAGGCCCTCTTCGAGATGGATGAGGAAGTGGAATTATCTCCCGGGCAGCCGGTCTATTTTTACAATTTTTCCCGCGGAGCGGATTTTTATGCATGGGATTTCGGGGACCATCAGCATTCGAACCTCGAGGAGCCCATCCATTATTATGAGAGCCCCGGAAGCTATAACGTAAAGCTGAGGGTCTGGACCATGAACCAGTGCTACGATTCGCTGACCATCATGAATGCCTTCACAGCAACGGAAAACAGCATCCGTTTTCCAAATGCATTCACCCCGAACATGACCGGACCGACTGGCGGATATTATGATGTTAACGACGTCCACAATACCGTTTTCCACCCGGTTGTTTCAGGCGAGCTGACTGAGTACCAGCTTAAAGTATTCAACCGGCAGGGATTGCTGATCTTCGAAAGTAATGATGTTCCCTTAGGCTGGGATGGCTATTACCAGGAAAAACTTGCAGCACAGGCCGTTTACATCTGGAAGGCAAGGGGAAAATTCAGCAACGGCAAGACCTTCGTCAAAAGCGGTGACGTCACGCTGATCAGGCAGTACTGATATTCAGCGATCCGGATTCCCGTTCTCCCGATTGATGTAAATTCCCTCCAATTTGCTCATGTAATGGACCGCTTTGATGGAAAACATGTGCAATTTGAAACAAATAACCGCTGCTTTCGTTTAATTTAGTGCTTTCAGAACCTTTTCGGAAAAGAAGTTGTTAATATCTTTTTTAAGGCGTTGCATTAAAATTCGATATTTTCAAACTTACTGATTTTGGCTATCTTAGTAGATTAATTGATTCTCACCCAGACACGTGAAGAGACTGATCATCATATCATACCTGCTTTACCTATCGCTCTCTTCCTTTGCACAGGATCCCCAGCTGACCCAGTTTTATTCCGCACCGCTCTACCTGGCACCTTCCTTTGCCGGCGCCACACAGGAGCACCGCCTTGCCGCTACCTACAGGAACCAGTGGCCCGGGATCCCGGGTGCCTACGTCACCTATCTTTTTTCATACGATCATTATTTCGAGAATTTCAACAGCGGAGTGGGACTCCTGATCATGCGCGACGAGGCAGGTTCGGGTGACCTGAGCACAACCAACGTCGGTGTACAGTATTCCTATGATATAAAGGTCAGCGACCTCTGGCATATTAGGCCGGGCATTTCTTTCCTCTACACCCAGAGGGGCATCAACTTTGCAAAACTGCTGTGGGGCGACCAGATCTCCCCCAGCGGCATCACCCCGACCATCGAGGTGCCCTCACTTCAAAGTAAGGGTGCGATCGACGCGTCGCTCTCGGTTCTTGTTTACTCGGACCGGATGTGGGCGGGAACTTCGGTCGATCACCTGTTCCGCCCGAATTACTCCCTCTACGATGACGACTTCACGCGCCTGGCAATGAAAATCAGCGTTTTCGGAGGATACCAGGTGGTCCGGCGGGGCAGGCTGCTCAAGCCCATAGACGAAACCCTCTCCCTGGCCGGCCTGTTCAAGTACCAGGACCATATCAAACAGCTTGATATCGGTGTGTACTGGTACAAGAATCCGCTCGTATTCGGACTCTGGTACAGGGGTTTGCCGATCATCAGCAATGAAATGAGGGGAGATGCCGTATGCTTCCTGGTAGGGTACAAGGTGGAACAGTTCAGCATTGGTTACAGTTATGACTTCACCATCAACAAACTGCTCACAAACACCTGGGGATCACACGAAATCGCCCTGATCTATGAATTCACAACCCACCGGAAAAAGACCAAGCGGCACATGATCCCATGTCCCGAGTTTTAACCGCTTACCGGATGTTTATCTGAGAAAATCCATATATTTGCATGGATTTTTACAAACCCCTATAAATCACTGATGATGAAGAAATATCTTTCGCTTATTCTGAATGCTGTCCTTATAGTTGCCGTGGGAGTCCTGTACTACCTCCATTTCAGTTCCGGGAAAACTTCCGAAGCCGGATCATCCACATCCGGGAATGTCATGCCCGTGAATCCCGGTGATATGACCATCGTCTATGTAAACATCGATACGCTCCTTCACAGCTATGCCTATTTCCATGACATGCAGGACGAGTTCCAGGATAAGCAATCGGAGCTCGAGGCCGAGCTGAACCAGCGTTCAAAACAGTATGAGGCATCCGCCATGGATTACCAGAACAAGGTCCAGAAAGGTCTGGTTACCAGAAGGGAGGCAGCTGAACTTGAACAGCAGCTGCTGCAGGAACAGCAGGGACTCCTTCAGCTCCGGGATGAACTCACCATGCAGCTTGCCGAGGAGGAACAGGTCCACAACAGGAGGCTGATCAACAAGATCATGGAATACCTGGAAGTTTACAACCAGGATTATCATTACCAGTTCATATTCAGCAACAGTTTCGGCGACAACCTGCTCTATGCCAACGACAGGCTTGACATCACCAACAGCGTGCTGAAAGGCCTAAACGAGCAATACCTCCAGGAAAAAGAGGGGAAATAATGTCCTTCGCCGGGGCTTATCTTGAAAAAGTCAGCCTTGATCCACGCATTAACAGCCAGGCTCCCAGTCCCGCTTTAACCCTGGTTGTCGCCATACCGGCATGCAATGAACCGGATCTCCTCAGGACCCTTGATTCCCTCAGGAACTGCTCGCTTCCGAAGGGAGACGTCGAACTGATCATTGCCCTGAACTCAGGTGAATCTGCCGGCGAAGCAGTCAGGCATCAGAACCTCCTTTCGGAGGCTGAGATCGTGGACTTTTCCCGTAATCATTCGGATGAACGCTTCAGGATTCTATACACCCACAGGTCCGGCATAAGGGACCGTGAGGCAGGTGCGGGATACGCCCGGAAGCTTGCGATGGACCATGCCCTGAGTAGATTCAATAAGCTTGACAGGCCGGACGGTGTGATCCTTTCACTGGATGCGGACACGACCTGTGAAGGGGACTATCTTATTGCGGTGGATAAACATTTCCGTTCGAATACCGAATCCAGGGCCTGTTCGGTATACTTCGAACATCCCCTCGAAGGGTCCGGGTTTCCGGCCAGGGTTTACCACGGGATCACCCAGTATGAACTCCACCTCAGGTATTACATAGAGGGATTGCGATACGCGGGACATCCGCATGCCTTTCATACCGTGGGCTCGGCCTTCTGCGTAAGGGCCGGCGTCTATGCAGGCCAGGGTGGCATGAACCGGAGGACGGCCGGCGAGGATTTCTATTTTCTCCAGAAAATCATCCCCCTCGGTAATTATCATGACCTGAATTCAACCTGCCTGATCCCCTCCCCCAGACCTTCCCAGCGGGTGGCATTCGGGACGGGCCCGGTTGTGGGCAGGTTCCTGTCCGGTGGGATGGAATCGTTGGACTCTTATGATCCCAGGGCATTCTGCGAGCTGAGAGAATTCATTTCCTTCATTCCCCTGCTTTACTCGCGGCCGGAGGGCGAAATAATGAAAATGTACACTTCCTGGCCCCGATCGATCCGCCAGTACCTCGGCGAGGAATTCCATGTCCGGCTGGAGGAGATCCGGAGAAATTCGGCCCGGCCGGAGACCTTTTATAAAAGGTTTTTCCGATGGTTCAACATGTTTCGCACCCTGAAATACATGAATTTTGTGAACCGGGAAATCTACCCGCCTGTTCCCGTTCAACAAGCGGCTTACGATTTTCTCAAAAGGACAAGGCCCGGAGAAGAAATCCAGACAGACGCAAGGGAATTGCTGGTGTACCTGAGAAAAATCCAGCGGGAAAGCATCTGGCCGGGTTAATCCTCCGGCACGATCACAAAAACGTCCTCGTTTTCCTTTTTCATCAGGTACTGTTCGCGTGCAAATTTTTCGAGGTTGTCCCGGTCGGTCTTGAGTTCATTCAAACGCCGGGAATCCTCATCGATCCGTTCGAGATAATACTGTTTTTCGGCTTCCAGGTTGTGCCTGGTCCTCAGGTATTTCACCCGGTCTATCAGGCTGTTCTGGTCAAAGACCAACAGCCAGACCAGGAATACAAGCACGGCCATCAGGTATTTGTTCCTGAGGCTGCGCATCAGTATGGAATCGCGGTGGAACATGGTTCACTGTGCAGCGCTAAGTTAGGAAAAGAAGGATGAAGGGGGAAAGTGTTTTATCAACAGCCTCACCCTGCATCAGTCAGGATCCCTGCGGCCTGTATCTTCTCCCTGCGGTCTATCCTTTCTCCCTGCGGTCTATCCTTTCTCCCTACGGCCTATCCCTCCATGAAGGGATACGGGTAATCCTCCGGTGGAAGGAAATTCTCCTTGATGACCCTGGGGGATACCCAGCGCAGCAGGTTCAGGTATGAACCGGCCTTGTCATTGGTCCCCGACGCCCTGGCCCCTCCGAAGGGCTGCTGTCCCACCACCGCCCCCGTGGGCTTGTCGTTTATGTAGAAATTACCGGCAGCATTCGATAGCCTTTTCGTGGCCGACTGGATCACGAGCCTGTCCCCCGCCATCAGCGAGCCTGTCAGGGCATAACCCGAGGTGCTGTCAAGCAGGTCCAGGGTTTCTTCCCAATGGTCATCCCGGTATACGTATACGGAAAGAACGGGACCGAAAAGTTCCTCGACCATGGTGATGTAGCGGGGATTTGTCGTGAGGATGACTGTGGGTTCGATAAAGTATCCGGTTGATTTGTCGCATTTCCCGCCGATGATCACCTCTGCATCCTTATCTTCACGGGCCCTTTCGATGTAGTCCCTCAGCTTGTCGAAGGAAGGTTCATCGATAATGGCACACATAAAATTGGTAAAATCCTCGGGGGGACCCATTTTCATTGAGCCCAGATCCTCTTCAAGTCCCTCCCTGATCTGCGGCCACAGGCTTTCCGGGATGTAGGCCCGGGAAGCGGCGGAACATTTCTGTCCCTGATACTCGAACGCCCCCCTTACAATCGCAGTGACCGACTGCTTCACTGAGGCGGATGGGTGCACCAGGATAAAGTCCTTGCCGCCGGTCTCTCCCACCAGTCTCGGGTAGCTCCTGTATTTATGGATATTTTTGCCGACGGTTCTCCAGATATCCTGGAACACCTCCGTCGAACCGGTGAAATGGATCCCTGCAAAATCGGGATGGCTGAGGATGACCTCGCCCATAATTGGACCGGAAGCGAATACCAGGTTGATCACTCCGTCCGGAACTCCCGCTTCACGAAACACCTCCATCAGCACATGGGCGGAATATACCTGTGTCCTCGAGGCTTTCCAGACCACCACGTTCCCCATCATCGCCGGTGCCGATGGCAGGTTGCCGGCAATCGCGGTGAAGTTAAAGGGCGTAAGAGCGAAGACAAAACCTTCGAGCGGGCGCTGCTCCATGCGGTTCCATTCATGTTCCGCTGAATCCGGCTGGTTGTTGTAGATCTCCTCCATATACTGAACGTTGAACCGGAGAAAATCAATGATCTCGCAAGCCGAGTCAATTTCAGCCTGGTGTACCGTCTTGGACTGGCCGATCATCGTGGTAGCATTGATCTTCGCCCGGTAGGGACCGGATAGGAGGCTGGCAGCCTTCAGGAAAATGGAGGCCCTCTGCTTCCAGCAAAGGTTCGCCCAGCCTACCCGCGCCGAAAGGGCTGCTTCTATGGCCATCTGCACGTGTTCGGCATTGCCCTGGTAGTAGTAGCCGATCTGGTGGTTTATCCGGTGAGGGGGAAAGACCGGCACCTTCTTGCCGGACTTGATTTCCCTGCCCCCGATGAACATCGGGATTTCGACAATTTTGGAATAGGCTTCATCGAGTGCTTTCTGCAACTCCTCCCTCTCCGGGGAGCCGGGCCGGTACTCCAGTATCGGTTCGTTCACGGCCCTGGGTACGAATACGGTTTTATCGGACATATTCAGGTGAATTAAACAGGAAATGGTTTAGCCAGTAGTTAAGATCAGCTGCTAAATTAAAGGATAATCCCCTCAACAAAAATGATAAATAGCATGTGTTAAAAAACAATTAAATTCCAGTATGACTATTTTTATTTAGTCTAAATAATTATATATTTGTGTCAGAATTTAAAACATTACAGCAATGGCATTCAAATTACCTGATCTCCGATACGATTTTAACGCACTGGAACCTTACATTGATGCAAGGACCATGGAAATCCACCACGACAAGCACCACGGCGGCTATACCAGCAAACTGAACGCTGCCATAGAGGGAACGGCACTGGAGGGACAGAGCATCGAACAGATCCTGTCCGGGGCCGGGAGCCACGGTGCCGCGATCCGGAACAATGGTGGAGGGTATTACAACCACAACCTGTTCTGGGAAGTGATGGGTCCAAATGGCGGGGGAAAGCCTGCAGGTGCACTGCTGGGCGCCATTGAGAAGGCATTTGGAAGCTTTGATGATTTCAAAACAAAGTTCTCGGACGCAGCCGCCACGCGGTTCGGTTCGGGCTGGGCCTGGCTGGTCAAAACCGGCAGCGGACTGGTGGTCACATCGACCCCCAACCAGGACAATCCCCTGATGGACGTTGCCGAGGTCAAAGGAACTCCTTTACTGGGACTCGATGTCTGGGAACATGCCTATTATTTAAAATATCAAAACCGGAGGCCCGAGTACATCGAGGCATTCTGGAACGTGATCAACTGGAACGAGGTTAGCAAACGATTTGTTTCATGATTTAGTTATTAGTTATTGGTTGGTTGAAAAGGGGTTGCCGGCAACGGCAGCCCTTTTTTTTAAAAAATCCACCTTCTGCCAGAGGTATTTTCAGACAAGGCGCCTAACAAAATTTGGGAGTCTTCGGAATATCAGAACGTCGCTGAATTCTGCCTGCAGCAGAATAAGGCTCCTTTTCTGACAATTCCTCAGACAGGGTTCCCAAATTTTTCAGCGCCGGTCTGGAAGATGCCGATGGCTGGTGGATTTTACGAAGTGGATGCCGCTGCCTGCTCCACCTCTTTCATGACGCGGAGGAGGTTGCCGCTCCAGAATTTTTGCAGGTCGGACCTGGAATACCCTCTCCGGAGCAATTCTAGGGTGATGTTCGGGAGTTCTGATTCGTCAAAGCAATCTGCGAGCCCGGCGCCCCCGTCGAAGTCAGACCCGAAACCGACGTGATCTATCCCGATCAGGTCCACGATGTGGTCTACGTGATCACAGAACTGCGAGACGGTGGCAAGCCGGGGAGGGAATTTCTCATCAAGCGCATACCATTCGGTGAATAAAAGGTTCCGGGTACTGTCGTCCAGCATTTCCCAGTCCCCGTATTTATCCATGACCGCCTGCCTGGCGGAATCCCTCCCGGGGTAAGGTTCTGTCTGAGCCGTGTAATCGCTCAGGACACAAAGTTGTATAACCCCTCCGTTCGCGGCCAGTTTCAGGAGCATGTCATCACTGAGGTTGCGGGGATTATCACAGACTGCACGGGCATTGGAATGGGAAGCAATAACGGGAGCGGAACTCATTTCGATCACATCGTAGAAGGCCTGGTCGGAGATGTGTGAAACGTCGACCATGATCCCCAGCCGGTTCATTTCAGCCACCACTTCCCGGCCGAATTCACTGAGTCCCCCGTGCTCCGGTCCCCCTTCATCTGTGGAAGAATCACAGATGTCATTATTGCTGGTATGGCAGAGCGTGATGTACCTTACGCCCAGGCTGTAGAACCTGCTGACCATGGAAAGGTCACGTGCAATGGGAAACCCGTTCTCCATCCCGATATAGACGGCCTTTTTACCCCGTTTGTTGATGGCCCTGAGATCGGAAGAGGACAGTGCAATCTCGGCATACTCGGAGTTTCTAACGACCACGGCATGGATGGAATCGAAAATTGCCAGGGCCCTTCCCCTGGCGTATGTATTCCCTTCGGGTGTGCGTTCCCGCTGCGCCACGAACACGGCAAAGAAAACCCCGTCGAGTCCCCCTTCCTCCATCCTTGGAAAATCCAGCTTGCCCCCTCCCCTCCGCGGATCGGAACGGACGGAGAGATCGGTGCCCGGACGGAAAAGCCTGAGTGGAGTATCCGTATGGCTGTCCACGGTCAGCAATCCCATGTGCAGTTTCAGGGCTTTCGCCCTTCCGCTTTCCCCGGAATAATCCGGTTTGCAGGAATTAACAGCCAGAAGGGCGGAGATCAGGAGAATGGAAATTGTTTTACGTGTCATGGGAAGCACATTCACTGGTAAATACTAGTCATTCCTGTCCTTCCCGGGCGCCTGTAAAGGATCCTTCCCCGGCTGCCCAAGATCGGAGGGGGCGAAACGTTCGAGTATGCCCTTATCGTCCACCTCCTTTGAAAGGGCTGCAATGGTGATGGTAGGAACATCGAAAAGATCAAGGACCATGAGGCCGTCCAGTGCATTATTGAACTTGGGGTCGATGTTGAATCCGACGATCTTCCCGTTCTGCTTGAGGTATTTCTTCAGCAGCACGGGCATGTTCTGCTGTGCCGTTTCAATGTCCTTTATAATCCTGTCCAGTTTGTTCAGATCGCTTGCCGATTCGATCAGGATATCCGTATCCAGGTGGTGGAGGGAAACGATGAATTTCTTGCGTGGGCGGATGTACCGTGCAATCTGATCATTGTAATAATATTCCCTGATGAACTTGATGATCAGTTCCTTGGAGAAATTTGAAAAACGGTTGCTGATGCTCACCGGTCCCACCAGGTAACGGTATTCGGGATTCTTCAGCAGGAAGTAAAGGATGCCCTTCCAGAGCAGAAATAGCGGCAGGGGTTTACGCTGGTATTCCGGGATGATGAAGGATCTGCCCAGTTCAAGGGACTGCGTCAGGAGATGATGCAGTTTCCGGCTGATCCGGAAGAGGCTCTGAATATAAAAACCCCGCACCCCGAAAATGTCCATGATCTCCTGCCCTTTTCCGACGCGGTAGGCACCAACGATTTTCCGTTTCTCCTCATCCCATATGAACAACTGGTTATAATACAGATCGTACTCATCGATATCCATCTGCCGGTTGGTACCCTCCCCGACCTCCCGGAATGTTATCTCCCTCAGCCGGCCGATCTCATTCATGATATTAGGGATCTCAACTGAAGGTACACAGATCACAGAAAAATCCTCTATCCTGAAGAGCTGGTAATTCCCAATAATTTTGGAGATCTCCGCTTCAATCAGGTCGACCGGCACCGGGGCAATGATTTCTTCCGCCTTTTTGAGCTGCCGGGGACTGACCTTGAAGAATTTCTTTACCTCAAGGGAGGTCCCCAGAGCATAGGTTAAGGTCCGGAGGTATCTCCCGTAACGGTTGATGCCGCTGAATTCATTCTGTTCCCTTACCGGGATGGGAGTGCCGATCCGGATGTTGATCACCCGTTTCCTTTTATTGAATAATTCGGTCGGCAGTTTGACGGTCTGAAGCTTGGGATGGATGCGACCGAGAAAATGGAAAAGCCTGCTGTTTTTCCCCTGGAAATAGACCGGGACAACAGGTACCCTTGCCATTTTCAGCAGACGGAGGGTACGGTACTGCCACTGCGGGTCGGTAACAGCCTGGATCTCCTCGTCAAAACTCGACACTTCACCGGCAGGGAAAATTCCCATGGCATTTCCGCTTTCCAGGTATGCCAGGGCTTTCTTCAGTCCGCTGAAACGGATATTGTCCCCCCCGGGACCTTCGGGTCCCTCGAATTCAAACGTATGCCCGGCCACCGGTTCCATGCGCCGCAGCAGGAAATTGGGCACGATCCGGTAATCCGGCCGGATGGTCCCGATGAGTTTTATGAGCAGGAGCCCGTCTATTCCCCCGAAAGGATGGTTCGAAACCGTTATGAAGGCCCCTTCCCTGGGGATCTTCTCCAGCTCTTCAGGCCGGACCTCGTAACGGACACCCAGCTGTTCCATCATGGCATCTATAAAATCGATCCCGGTCCGGTGCGCGTTTTCCTGGTAGATCTTGTTGATCCGCCTGAACCGCATCAGGAGCATAAGGAATTTAACCGCACTCTCACCGGCGAACCCGTTCATCTTGGCAGCCTGGAGCAGTGCATCTGTATCGATCAGTTTCATGCCTGTAAAGACCGTGTAAATCCAGCCTTAAAGATAAGGCAAAAATGTATATGCATCCTGATAATTGATCCAAAATTGTCCGGGGATCGCATGTTACCGGACCACCCAGATCGAGATGATAACCGCAAGTCCGAACAGGAAGACCACGGACCCGGTGATCTTGTTCAGCCACCAGATGCTTTTCAGCCGGATCTTCTTCCTGAAACGGTTTGCGATGGAGGCAAGTACGAACCACCAGAGGATGGCCCCGCCCGCAATGCCTGCAACCATTATGGAAAGTTCGAATATGGAAAGCAGGTCGTTGGCTACCTTGATTGCTGCCATGATGGCAATGAATAGCAGTATGGCCATGGGATTGGACAGGGTCAGCAGGAAAACCGAGACAAAATCCTGTGAAAGCCTGGTCCTGTTCAGCCGCTGGAGCCTTAACTGCTTGACGGGATTAGTACTGAAGATCCTGTACCCGATGTAGAGCACAAACAGTCCTCCCAGAATCTGGAAATAGATGTGCCTCTCCTCAATGAAATTGATGATGATCGATAGCCCGAAACCGGCAATTACCGCAAAAAGTATGTCGGCCGCCGCGGCCCCCAGTCCGCTAATAAAACCCGACATGTAACCCTTGTTCAGGGTCCGCTGGATGCACATGATCCCGATGGGACCAAGCGGGACGGACACCAGCAGGCCGATGATTATACCTTTTATGAAAATGGCCGGGATCATTTCTTAGCTGAATAAAACGTTAGCCAATGCAAAATAAATAATAATCCTTACAAAATGCTAAAATCCCTATATTTGCGTCTTCAGTTTCCGGGAATGCAGAGAATACAGCTTGAAAATAAATCCGTGCAGTGGGCTGTCCTGCTCTTCCTCTCCCTCATCTGGGGATCTTCATTCATCCTTATGAAAAAAGGCCTGGAATCCTACAGCAACATGCAGGTAGCGGCATTCCGGATCTTCTTCAGTTTTATCTTCCTGCTCCCATTCATCATCCGGCACATCGGGGCAGTGAAAAGGGATAATATCCGGTCCCTTATTATAGTGGGATTTGTAGGGTTTGCCATACCGGCGGTCCTTTTCACCAAGGCCCAGACACGGATCGACTCCTCCCTTGCCGGCATGCTTAATTCCCTGACCCCGCTTTTTACGCTTGTAGTTGGATTGCTGATCTACCGGAGCCCGGCAAAGTGGATCAACGTGGCCGGCCTGCTGATCGGGCTTGTCGGGGCACTTGGACTGATGTGGCAGGGGGACCTGAGCGTATTCCGGGGGATCAACCTCTTCTCCCTGTTCGTTGTGGCAGCAACCCTCTGCTACGGCATTAATGTGAATGAAGTCAAATACAAGCTTTCCGGTCTGACCAGCATCCAGATCACCAGCCTGGCATTTCTTTTCACGGGTCCCATTGCAGGCATATACCTGCTGATGACGGACCTGTCCCCCGCCTCCGCAATACCCGGCCACCTGCTTAACCTCGGCTACATCGCCCTGCTCGCACTGTTCAGTTCCGTGATCGCGGTCATTGTCTTCAACCAGCTGATCAAGCAGACCACTCCCCTTTTCGCGTCCTCGGTCACCTATATCATACCCCTGTTCGCTGTCATGTGGGGGATTGCCGACGGGGAACAGGTCCGACTTCTGCAGCTCGCATGGATCGGTGTGATCATGGCCGGTGTCTGCCTGGTGAATAAATAGTTATATTTGTTCATCCGGTGCCAATCATGAAATCACGCCTCATAAACCTTTCCGTTCTCAGCGGATTACTGCTGATCCCGGCCTGGTACCAGTTTGGAACGGGACTCGTATTGCTTTTTGCCTTCATCCCCCTGCTGTCGGTTGAGGACTACCTCTTCGAGAACAAAACCGAACACCGTCCCCACAAGGCATTCCTCTACGCGGCTCTGGCCTTTTTCATCTGGAACGCCGGTACCACCTGGTGGCTGTGGAACGCAACCCCGGCGGGGATGTTCGTAGCCTTCACGATCAACACACTCCTGATGTCGCTGATCTTCTGGTTATTCCACATCACCCGAAGGAACGCGGGCTCTTCGATGGGATACGTTGCCCTGATCGCCTACTGGCTGGTTTACGAACACTTTTACATGAACGGGCAGATCAACTGGCCCTGGCTGAACCTGGGCAACGGATTTGCCAACAATATCCGCATCATCCAGTGGTACGAATACACCGGATCATTCGGAGGAACCCTATGGGTCCTGCTTTGCAACATCCTCGGATATCACCTGGTCAAGCATGTGATCCGCCATCACAGCATGAAAGGACATCTCTGGAACACCGGCATACTGGCCGCCCTGGTCCTCGTTCCCATCCTGGCATCCCTCATTATTTTCAGCAGCTATAGGGAGAAACCGGATCCCAGGGAGATAGTTGTGCTCCAGCCCAACATCGATCCCTACCAGGAAAAATTCGGGGGAATGGCCATGATGCAGCAGATGGATATACTGCTGCGCCTGGCGGATTCACTCGCTACGGGAACAACGGATTTCATCGTGGCCCCGGAGACCTTCATCAACGATGATGTCTGGGCAGACGATCTGTATGCCAACCGCAGCGTGGAAAGGATCTACGAGCATCTGTCCAGGTATTATCCCCGGGCCACTTTCATTGTCGGCCTGACGTTTTACCAGTTCTATTCCTCAGCAGCGGAAAAAACCCCGACCGCCCAGGAGATCAGGGGAAGTGGCACTTATTACGACAGCTATAATGCCGCCCTTCAAATTGACACTTCGCGGATACCGCAGGTCTACAAAAAATCCAAGCTCGTTGTCGGGGTTGAAACAATGCCCTATACGCAGTACCTTGGTTTCCTGCACAGGCTGACCATCCGGCTGGGGGGAACCTTCCGCAGCCACGGGACACAGGAGGAAAGGTCAAACCTTTACACCCGGGGCGACAGCATGGGCATTTCCCCGGTGATCTGCTATGAATCGGCCTTCGGGGAATACGTCACAGACTACATCAAGAAGGGTTCCGGGTTTATTTTTGTCATTACCAACGACGGCTGGTGGGGAGATACCCCCGGATACAGGCAGCATCACTCGTATTCCCGCCTGCGTGCCATTGAAACCCGCAGGAGCGTCGCCCGGTCCGCCAACACCGGTATATCTTCGCTCATCAACCAGAGGGGAGAAATCCTGCAGCGGACGGGCTACTGGGTACCCGCTGCCCTTCGTGGCACCCTGAATGCCAATGACAAACTCACCTTTTACGTCCGCAACGGGGACTACCTTGCACGGATAGCCTACTTTTTTTCCCTTCTAATCCTGCTTTTCACCCTCACAAGGCTGATCACCGGCCGTAAAAAATAGTCCATGATCATCATATGGACGCATAAACATGCAACCCTGCTTCCATTTCCCTGTCATTAACTACTGAAAATACGAACCTTACATTGGCTGCGGTTTACCAGGACATACACCGTGAAATCATCGAACTAAGTAAAGAGGGAAATCCAAAGGCTCAGTATCAGCTGTATAAACTGTATTCCAAGGCCATGTTCAACATTTGCATACGCATGTTAAACAACAGGGAAGAAGCCGAAGATCTGCTGCAGGAATCCTTTACCGATGCCTTCATGAAGCTGGGAACATTCCGGTATGAATCTTCATTCGGGACCTGGATGAAAAGGATCGTCATCAATAAATGCATCAACAGCATCCAGAAAAAAAAGGTTGACCTGGTCCTGTCCGAACAGCAGGTGGAGGCAGCGGATCCTGAAGAAACGGTTGATTACAGCAGGATCGAAATGGACGTCAGGAAGATACATCATGCCATGGAGGAGCTCCCGGACGGATACCGGGTAATCTTCAGCCTCTACGCCATGGAGGGGTACGATCATACTGAGATCGCCCAGATCCTGGGCATTTCCGAATCCACCTCAAAAAGCCAGTACCTGAGGGCAAAACAGAAAATAAGGGACATAATCGATAAAAACCATGAAAGACCGGCTAGAACAATTTATCAGTGATAACAGGGGGCAGTTTGATCTGTACGAACCGGACGACAGGCTCTGGGCAGGGATAGAATCGGGTATACGGCAGAAGAAAACGCTGCGGATCGGTTGGA
>Ga0307419_10000795_pt1 | contig 16089 bp, 16 predicted proteins | sample SalMarWE160230MG_2_FD_202512 | JGI IMG/M metagenome (GOLD analysis project Ga0307419, IMG submission 202512) | Salt marsh sediment microbial communities from the Plum Island Ecosystem LTER, Massachusetts, United States - WE1602-30 | ecosystem: Environmental > Aquatic > Marine > Intertidal zone... | reverse complement strand
AGCCCGAAGAAGAACATCCCCACGACCATCAGCGTGCCGTTCACGAACGGCGTGAAGCGCGGGTGCCGGTCCCGGGTGACCCACGCCACCAGGATCGCGTAGGCGGCCAGGATCCAGCCCCAGAACAGGATCGACCCGTCCAGGCTGCTCCACAGCGATATGGCGGTGAAGTACGTGGGGGTCGAGCGGCTTCCCACCTCGGCCACGTACGAGACGCTGAAGTCGTGCGTGAGGAGGGCGATCTCCATGACGGCCACGGCGGCCGACATGCAGAAGAACACGAAATACACGGCGTACCGGGAGGCGTCGGTCGCGGCCGGGCGCTGTTTGAATCCGCCCCAGTAGCCGGTCACGGCGGCCAGCAGGGCGCCGAGGAGGGCTGCGATCACGGCGGCCGACCCCAGGAGGCTCAGCATGTCGGTCTAGTCCTGGCCGCCGCCGTCGCCCCCGCTGGCGGGCAACAGCGTCTTGAACGTCTCGCGAGGCGACTCGCCCTTGGTGGGCGGATGGTACTCGTTGGAGTGCTTCACCATGAGGTTGTCGCTCTGGAACACGCCGTCCGAGGCGAACTTCCCTTCGACGACGACCCCGATCCCCTCCTGGAACATCGAGGGCGGCGAGCCGGTGCTGTGCACCTGGATCTTCGTCTTCCCGTCGGTGACGACGAAGCGCAGGTCGTGCGCGTCGGCATTCCAGTGCACGCTCCCGGGCTCCACCTGACCGCCCAGCCGGATCGCCTGGCCATACGCTGACGCCCCGCGAGCCTGGAGCTCGCTGGGCGTCAGGAAGTAGACCAGGTTGTCCTTGAGACCGCCGCCGATGAGCCACACCAGCGCGCCCGCGACCGCCACCAGGCCGAGACCGGCCCACAGCTTGCCGCGGCGGGGCTTTCTCTTCTCTCTATGCTCGGACACGTTCCGTCTCCGCGTCGTGCTCTTATCGAGGCGAGGCCGCCGGGGCGTCCACGCCGGGTCCGGTCCGCTGAAGCCGCCGGGCCGCATCGCGGGCCCTGCGCTCCAGCCGCCACACGAACCACGCCATGGCGATCCAGGTCAGCGCGTAGCCCGCCCACACGTACGACATCAGCCCTCCGCCGCCCGGTCTTCCAGCTCCCGCTCCGCCACCGCCACCCGGTATCGTCGCAGCAGCAGATACCAGTATACCAGCGTGAAGGCGAGAACGTTCAGCATCAGGGTCCACACGAACGCGGGGGCCATGCTCATCGGGCTCGATGGCGGCTGGTGCAGGCTGCGCCACCAGGTCACCGACAGGTACACGATCGGGACGTCGGCGAAGCCCACGATGCCGACCACGGCCGACCAGCGCGCCCTGCGCTCGGGGTCCTCGGCGAAGGAGCGCACGGCCAGGTAGCCCACGTAGATCACGAGCAGGATGGCCGTGGTCGTGATCCGGGGGTCCCAGGTCCACCACACGCCCCAGGTCGGCTTCCCCCACAGGGAGCCGAGCGCCAGGGTGAGCGCCGTGAACAGGACGCCGATCTCGGCCGAGCTCGCCGCGACCATGTCCCAGCGGGGGTCGCGCTGGATGAGGTAGAGCACGCTCATCACGAACACGACGAAGAACGCCAGGAAGGCCAGCCACGCCGCCGGCACGTGCACGTACAGGAGCCGCTCCACCTGACCCTGGAGGGCGTCGGGAGGCACCAGGAAGAGGGCCACCACGCTCCCGGAAACGGTCGTGACCAGGGCCACGAGTCCCAGGATGCGGTGCCAGCCTCTGAGTCGGGGGGAAACGGAGGGTTCGCTCACCGTTCTAGGAGTACGGGGAAGGTCCATGTACAGACTACAAAGTACAGGACATCGAAGGCGATGAGCAACCGCACCCAGCCTCCCACGCCGCCACGCGCCGACGGGTCGATCAGGGCCGCCGTCGCGCTCACGGCGCCCAGGATCACCGGCACGAGGAGCGGGAGGACGAGGAGCGGGAGCATGACCTCGCGCGCCCTGAGGTGCAGCGTGAGGGCCGAGTAGAACGTCCCGATCACCGAGAAGCCGAAGGTGCCGAGCACCGCGATCCCAGCCACCGGCAGCACGTGCCCCGCCAGCTGCATGTGAAAGAGGACCGCGGCGACCGGATACAGGATGGCCTCGACCACGAGCAGCACCATCAGGTTCCCGATCAGCTTCCCCAGGAAGATGGCGCGGGGCTCACCCGGATACAGGAGGAGCGCCTCCAGCCCACCCGCCAGCTCTTCGCTGTGGTACGTCCGGGCCAGCGCCAGCAGTCCCGTGAAGGTGATCCCCACCCACAGGAGCCCGGCCGCGATGCGGCGCAGCAGCTCGAAGTCCGGTCCGATGGCGAAGCTGAAGATGAACAGGATGAGCGCGGCGAAGAAGGCCATCGCGTTGAAGGTGCCCTTGGTCCGCACCTCGATGAGGATGTCCTTCCACAGGATCGCCCAAGTGCGGAGCCACATCTCCACGGTCAGGCTCCACCCGCGCCGGCGGGCCGGCCGGCCCACTCGCCCGGCGAGCCCATCCAGGTGATCCGGCCGCGCTCCATGACCACCAGCCGGTCGGCCTCCCGGATGGCGCGCTCCCATCGGTGCGAGGCCAGGAGGATGGTGCTGCCGCCGGCACGGAGCTCGCCCACGATCTCGTCGACCAGCTCGATCCCGGCGACGTCCAGGCTGGCGTAAGGCTCGTCCATGAGCACCAGCTCCACGGGGCGGAGGAGGAGGCGCGCGATGGCGAGCCGCTTCCGCATCCCCGAGGAGTAGCCACCCACCCGCTCGTCGGCAGCCGCCAGGAGGCCCACGCGGTCCAGGGCCCGATCGATCTGCTCTCGGGTCTCGCTCGTCGGCTTCACGCCGGCCATCAGGCGGGCGAAGCGGAGATTTTCGAGGCCGGTAAGCTGCTCGTACACGTAGCCGTGCGGCGGCAGGAGGGTGCTACGCTCCCGGACGAGGTTCTCCTCCGCGGGGAGCCGGCAGCCCAGCACCTCGACCGTGCCGGTGGTGGCCCGGTGCAGCGCGCTCACGATCTTGAGGAGCGTCGTCTTGCCGGCACCGTTGGGGCCCGTGAGCGCCACGAGCTCGCCCGGACCGACCTCCAGGTCCACGTCGCGGAGACCCCAGTTCCGGGCGAAGCGCTTTCCGGCGCCCCCGAGCCGCAGCGCCGGAGTCCCGGCTCCCGAGCTCCCGGTACTCACGGACGCTTCCCCGAGTTGGCCCATCCCGGCGTCGCGACTAGTTTGCACGCCCTCCGGACGCGGAGTGGCGACCGGACGCGGTTGGACGGCCGAGCGCGCAGCGGCGGTCGGGCGCGGGACGGAGAAGGCGGTCGAGGAGACTCATGGAACTGCGGGACCTGGCGGAGCTGGCGCAGCCCTCGGAGACGAAGATCCTTCTGCTGGTCATGGACGGTCTGGGCGGCCTGCCCATGGAGCCGGGCGGGAAGACGGAGCTCGAGGCCGCCCGCACGCCCCACCTGGACCGCATGCTGCGTGAAGGTGGTGGAGGGCTGCACGACCCGGTGGCGCCGGGCATCGCGCCGGGAAGCGGCCCGGGTCACCTGGGCCTGTTCGGCTACGACCCGCTCCAGTACCGGATCGGGCGTGGCGTGCTCGAGGCGCTCGGAATCGAGTTCGATCTCCAACCGGGCGACATCGCGGCGCGCGGCAACTTCGCCACCATGGGCGCCGACGGGATCGTGACCGACCGGCGGGCCGGCCGCATTTCCACCGAGGCCGCCCGCCCGCTGTGCGAGAAGCTGGACGGCCTCGAGGTGGGGGGCGCCACGGCCTTCGTGCGCCCGGTCAAGGAGCACCGTTTCCTCCTGGTGCTGCGCTTCGCCGAACGGCTCGAGGCCGACATCGAGGACACCGACCCGGGCCGCACCGGCGAGCCGGCGCGGACGCCCGAGCCCCGAGACGCCGCCTCGAAGCGGGCGGCCGAGGTCGTTGCGCAGTGGGTCGAGGAGGCGCAGGCGGCGCTCGCCGACGAGCACCCTGCCAACGCGGTCCTCCTCCGCGGCTTCAGCACGCTTCCGCACTGGCCTCGCTTCCCCGAGGTCACGGGGATGAGCGCCTTCGCGGCGGCGGTGTACCCGATGTACAGGGGCGTGGCCCGCCTGGTCGGGATGCGCGCCGTCACCCTCGAGGAGGGGATGGACGCCCTCGTCCAGGCCTACGCGGACCATCGGGGCTCGCACGACTTCTTCTTCCTCCACGTCAAGGGGACCGACAAGGCCGGCGAGGACGGGGATTTCGACCGCAAGGTGGCGGTCATCGAGGAGGTGGATGCCGCGATGCCGAGGCTCCTGGAGATGGATCCGGGCGTCGTCGTGGTCACGGGCGACCACTCGACTCCGGCTCGTCTCGAACGTCATGGCGGCGAACCGGTACCCTTCCTCATCTGGGGAGGTCCGGGGCGGGCCGAGCGAGCCCAGCAGTTCGGCGAGACGGAGTGCGCGAGCGGCGTGTACGGGAGGATTCGCTCCCGTGAGCTTCTGCCGCTCGCGCTGGCCCGGGCGGGCCGCCTGGCGAAGTATGGGGCCTGAGGGGCCGCGCGCGGCGCGCCGGGCGCGTCAGGCCGTGCGGCCGGACCGACCGCCGTACACGATGCTCGCCCCTCCCAGCGCCACGCCGGTTCCCACGGTCAGGATGCCGAACACGAGGTCGTTCCAGTACGGATCCGACCACATGAGGTACCCGAAAATGAAGGGCGAGAACATGCTGAAGGCGCCGACGGCGATCAGCAGGTACGCGGCGATCCGGCTCCAGCCCATGAGGAACGAGCTGGAGAGGATCAGCACCGCGGCGCCGATCACGATGTCGAGCCACCAGTTGAAGTGCCGATCTGGCGAATATTGCCACGCGAACGGGGCGATGATGTACCATACACCGATGGCTATGCCGATGAACCGCGATTTCATTCCGTTCTCCCTGTCCTCGAATGCCGGCCTCCCTCAGGCACGGGTGCATGATATGGCCGCCCGTCGTCTCGTCGGCAAGCGCGCTCGCCGACCGCCCGGCGGTCGGCCCGGGAGGCGGCCGTGAAGTGCCCCAAGTGCGGCGCCGAGGGTGAAGGCAACTTCTGCGCTCGGTGCGGGACCCAGATGCCGAGCGGCGGCGACCGCTACTGCCCCAACTGCGGGGCCGGCGTGCGAGCCGGTGACCTGTTCTGCGGGGAGTGTGGCGCCCCGGTCCAGGAACGTCCCAGCAAGGGGCTGGCGGCCTACATCCCCTGGATCCTGTCGGGCCTGGCCCTGGCCGTGTTCGCGGTCGGCATCGTCCTCCTGGTGCAGCACAACAACGCCCCACGCGGTCAGGACGGCAGCATCACGGGAGGTGTGATCCAGCCCTCCCAGGACGCGGCGGGTGGCCCCATGGCCGGCGGCGGCGCCGACGGCGGCAGCATGCCGACGGCGCAGGAGATCGCCAACATGCCGCCCCGCGAGGCCGCCGACCGCCTGTTCAACCGGGCGATGGAGATGCAGGAGCAGGGCGCGCCGCGCGCCTCCTTCTTCGCCAACATGGGCGTGGAGGCGTACAGGCGGGTGGCGCCGTCCGACGTGGACGCCGATGTCCGCTTTCACGTCGGCCTCCTCCAGCTGGCCGCAGGCAACCCGGCCGCGGCGGCGGCCGAGGCGGACACGATCGTGAAGGGCGCCCCTCGGGACCTCCTCGGCCTCCTTCTCTCCTCGCGCGCCGCCCGCGCCCTGGGGGAAGACGCCAAGGCGGCCGGCTTCATGAAGCGTTACCGGGCCGCCTTCAAGGAGACGGACCTGAACTCCCGCCCCGACTACCAGGCGCACGAGGAGCTCCTGCAGAAGGCGGACTCTACGGGTCAGTAGCGCGGCGAGATGTCCGCCTTCCGCAGCCGGTTGGCGTTGGCCACGACGTTGATCGAGCTCATGGCCATGGCGCCCTCGGCGATGAGCGGGTGCAGGAGCCCGAGGAACGCCACGGGGATCGCGATCGTGTTGTAGAAGTACGCCCAGAACAGGTTCTGACGGATCTTCCCGAACGTGGCCCGCGCCAGCCGGACCGCGCGCACCACCGCGGTCAGGTCGCCCCGCACCAGGGTGATGTCGGCCGCCTCGATCGCGATATCGGTCCCGGTTCCGAGCGCCAGGCCCACGTTCGCCTGCTTGAGCGACGGTGCGTCGTTGATCCCGTCCCCCACCATGACGACCGTGTGTCCCTCGTCCTGCAGCTCCCGCAGGATCCCGACCTTCTGGTCCGGCAGCAGCCCGGCGTGGAAGCGCGTGATGCCGACCGCCTCGGCCACGGCGGCCGCGGTGCGGTCGTTGTCGCCCGTGAGCATCACCGGCTCTAGCCCCAGCTCCCGGAGCTCGGCCACCGCGGCGGCCGAGCTCTCCTTGATCGGGTCGGCGATGGCCAGGAGGCCCAGGGCCCGTGGCCCCGCCGCGCCACCGGCGCCGTCCGCCCCGTCCCCGAGGTGCGCCTCGACGGCGGCCACGAACACGACCGTGTGGGCGCGGCTCTCCAGCTCGTCTGCCTCCCCGGCCAGCGAGCCGAGCGGTACGCCCGCCTCGCCCATCATGCGCGCGCTACCGACCAGCACGTCGCGGTTCTCCACCCGTCCCCGCACGCCGCGGCCCGTCACGGCTTCGAAGGCCTGCGTGGCGGGGAGGGCCAGGTCGCGGGCGCGCGCCTCGCGCACGATCGCCTCTCCGAGGGGATGCTCGGATGCGTGCTCGAGCGCCGCGGCCAGCCGGAGGATCTCCCTCTCGCGACCTCTCTCGGCCGCATCCCCTTCCGTCCGGTCCTCGCTCCCTCCGTCGCCGCGCGCCGCGCGGATCTCCGTCACCACGGGCTCGCCGCGCGTCAGGGTCCCGGTCTTGTCGAACGCCACGCTGTCCGCGCTCTCGAGCACCTGCACGGCGGCCCCGTCTCGGATCAGGATACCGTTCTCGGCCCCCACGCCGGTCCCCACCATGAGCGCGGTCGGCGTGGCCAGACCCAGGGCGCACGGACAGGCGATGACCAGCACCGCCACCGCCGCGAACAGGGCCAGCGACAGGGTGCCGAGCCCGGGCTGGACCCAGGGCAGGAAGCCGGACGCCCACGTGGCGATGGAGCGGAAGAATCCTGGAAACACCAGCCACGCCACGAAGGACGCCGCCGCCACCGCGAGGATCGTCGGGACGAAGATCGCCGTGACGCGATCGGCGAACTCCTGGATCGGGACCTTGGAGCCCTGCGCCTCCTCGACCATGCGGACGACCTGGGCCAGGAAGGTGTCCTCCCCGACGCCGGTCGCCTCGATGCGCAGCAGGCCCTGGCGGTTCACGGTGGCCCCGATCACCGGGTCTCCCACGGTCTTCTCGACCGGCATGGACTCGCCGGTGGCCAGCGACTCGTCCACCGCGCTGGCGCCACCCCGAACCACCCCATCCGTCGGGATCTTCTCGCCCGGCCGCACCACCATGAGATCGCCCACGTGAAGCTCGGAGACCGGGACCTCGACCTCCGCGCCGTCCCGCTCCACCCGTGCGGCCCGGGCCTCCAGCGAGAGGAGCTTCTGGATGGCCGAGGAGGCCCGGCCGCGCGCCTTCGTCTCCACGAAGCGGCCGGTGAGGTGGATGGCCATGATCATGGCGCCGATGCCCGCGTAGTCCATGATCGGGAAGCTCGCTCCGAGGTCGTGGACGATCGCCCCGAGGCCTGTGAGCACGGCCACGCCGCTTCCCATGGCGATGAGCACGTCCATGTTGGGCACGAGGCCGCGGGCCGACCTCCACGCTCCCCGCAGGGTGTCCCGCCCGGGCCCCAGGAGGACCGGCAGGGCCAGGAGCACCATGCCCAGGTCGAACACGAGCCGGGTGGGCCACGCCAACCCGAAGAACATCTCCGGGATCATCCAGGCCATGACCGGCACCGTGAGGCCCCAGGCTACCCACATCCGGCGCCGGGCCGTGGCCAGCTTCTGTCGGTCCTGCTCCAACCGACGCCGCTCGCGCTCGGCCCGGTCCTCGCCCGTCACGGGCGGCGCCTCCAGCTCGTAGCCGGCGTCCACGACCACCTTGCGGAGATCCTCGAAGGCGAGGGTCTCGGGGAAGGCGACCGTGGCCGTCTCCGACGCGAGGCTCACCGCCGCCCGGACGCCCGGCAGACCGTTCAGCTTCTTCTCGACCGCCGAGCTGCAGCCGGCACAGTGCATGCCCCCCACCCGGAACGTCTGCTTGCGCGTGGCGGCCTTCGGGCCGGCACCGTCGCCGGCCGTCTCCGGGGCCGCGGTGGAGGCCGTCGCCTCCGCCGGGCCGGCCGCGGCCTCCGTCGCTCCGTCCCGCCCGTCGATCGCCTTCGTGTCCATCTCGCTCACCGTGCGTACCTGTACATGAGGTCGACGAGCTCGTCGTACATGGCCTGCGCTTCCTCGCCGCCGGCCTGGATCGCGTGGGTGGCGCAGTAGGCGAGGTGATTCCGCATCAGCTCGCGCCCCACCCCCCGAAGGGCCTCGTGGACCGAGGAGATCTGGGTCAGGATGTCGGCGCAGTAGCGCTCTTCCTGGACCATGCGCTGGAGACCGCGAACCTGGCCCTCGATGCGGCGCAGGCGGAGCAGGCTGGCCTCCTTGATGGCCGGATCCACGCCCACCGCCTTTCGGCCGCCTTCCGCGCCGTCGGCTTCGGCCGCGTCACGGGCGCCGCAGCCGCAGGCGCACGGGGCCGCTTCCGCGGTCCTCGTGTCGACTTCGCCGCCGGTCTTCGTGGTGTTCGTCGTCATGTTCGCCGTTCCTCCATATACCCCCCTACCCTATGACTCCGCGTCCATACTAGCATACCCCCTACCCCTATGTCAAGCTTCCGGGCGTGGCCGCCGGGTCCTCCATCCGCGGGGAACCTCGGTCCGCGTGGGTGGACGCGCCGGGCGGTCCGGCCGGTGATCCGCGATGCGCCGTGGCCCGTCCGCCGTGGGGGATCGGCGGCCGGCCCTTCTCGCGGCTGGGCGGTGACGCGGTGGACGCTCCCGGCCGGGAGCGGTTACACTGGCCACATGCTGGATGGACTGAAGAAGCGCCTGGAGCGGGCGCTCGACGCGCTCGAGAAGAAGGGACCCGGCCCCACCGAGGACGACATCGATCGCCTCCTGGCGGGCATGCGCGAGGAGCTGATCGATGCGCGGGCCCGGGTGAAGGGGCTGGAGGACCGGGTGCGGGACCTCGACCGTAAGCTGGAGCGCATTCCGGCCGCCTCCGAGGCGGCGAAGACCCTGCAGGCGAAGCGATCGGACATCGTGGCGACGCTGAACGAGACGCGCGCCGAGGCCGCCGAGCTCGGGGAGCGCTTCAAGGAGGCGATCGGACAGCGAGACGCGCTCGCGATCCGGAGCCGCACCGCCCGCGCCTCCGACAACGTCCGGGAGGGCGCAGCCGACACCACCCGCACCTTCGACCGCCTGGCCGAAAAGGTCGAGGATGCCGAGCGCCTGACCAGCGCCGAGCGCGAGCTCGACGAGGAGCTGGGCGGCGACTCCGGGCGGACGGCGGATCTCCCACCCCCGGTCGCGGCCGCCTACCGCGAGCGCCACGCCGACCAGTTGCTCGACGAGCTCAAGCGCCGGATGGGAGTGGAGGGCGAGGAGCCGGCCGATTCCGGGGTGAATGCCGAGGGTGCGGAGCCGGCCCGGGGCGGAGAGTCGACTGGAGGCGGTCCGACCCCGCAGGGCGAGGGGTCGGCCGAGGGCGGGGCGTCTTCGGACACCGGCGAGGCCTCCGGGAGCGGGGAGCCGGCACAGACCGGCACCGGAGACGAGGAGCGCCCGGCCGGAGGAGACTGAGCCGGAGCGTCTCGGCTCCGCAGGGCCGCGGGACGCCCATCTCGGCCGCATGCCGGTGGCACGGCGGCTCCACGGGCTTCGAGCCGCTGGGCTTCACGTCTCGAGCCTCCCGCTTCACGGCTTACCCCGCCATGCGCTCCGCCCCCCCGTCCCCCCGTCTTCCCGTTCGACCCGGTGTGGATGACGAGGACGCCGCTTGAGGAGTCGATGAGCCCGAGTCGTACATTGCTCCCGTGGAGTTACGACAGCGTCCGGGAGAATGACGATGGGCGGCGGGATGGTGGTTCGGGAGCGAGCGAGGGGAGTGGAGCCGGACGCTCACGGGGCGGGTGGGGCGGCCTACCCCGCGGCGGCGGTTCGTGCTCGCGGTTCCGCGGAACCGGCCGCAACACCGTCGACCGTTTCCGCATTCGCGACAGCTGGCGGTTCCGCGGAACCGCGCCAGCCCGGGCGCGGCGTGGGCCTCCGGATCTTCCTCCACCAGCCGCTCGAGGCACGCCCGCTGGAAGCGTGAGCGGTCCGCCCGTCGGCATCCGGGTGCACGCGAGCCGTGTCGGGGGACACCGAGTCAGCGTTCGGGGGTCGAGCGACCGTGTCGAGGGAGGGTAGGGGCGGCGGACGGGCGCCGCTCTGGATTTCGCCCGGTGCGAGAGAGTCGGCGACGGTCTCTCCCGAGGTGTCGGGCCGGAAGGCCCGGCTTCCGATCAGCCCGATCCGCCAGCGATACGCTCGCGTGTTCGTGTCCGGGTTGTCGTTGAGCGGCGAGGGGATCGTGGCGGCGATCCGCACGGCCTCCTCCGGCCCCAGGTCGTCGACGGGCTCACCGAAGTAGTAGACGGCGGCCGCACCCACCCCGAACACGCCGGGACCGAGCTCGATCACGTTCAGGTACAGCTCCAGGATCCGGTTCTTGGAAAGCGCGTGCTCGATCCGAACCGCGATCAGGGCCTCGCGGCCCTTCCGCCACCACGAACGGTGCGGCGAGAGGTAGAGGTTCCGGGCCAGCTGCTGGGTGATCGTGCTCGCACCTCGTGGCGCCCGCTTCTCCCGCCACGCCTGCTCGACCGCGGCGCGAATCTCTCCCCAGTCGAAGGCGCCGTGGCCGTGGAAGCCGGCGTCCTCCCCCACGAGGACGGCGCGTCGGACGCTGCGCGGGATCTTCGAGAGCGGTACCGGGCGGTAGCGGATGTCGAGCTCATGACCGGCCTGGCGCGCCTGGTCGATCCGGAGCTGCATGTAGGCGGTGCGCTCGGGCCAGCGGTGCCGGTACTCGGTCCCGTTCGGTAGCGTGAGGTAGTAGACCGCGAAGCCGAGGACGACGAGCGCCACCACGGATCCCGCGATGCGGAGCCCGAGCCGGCCGCGACGCTTCTCCCGCCGTCCGCGTCGTCGCGAAACGACCGGCGTCGCGTCGCCGGGCTCGGATTCCTCCGGCGCCGGCGGCGTCGGCTCCGGGAGTGAAGGCTCCGCGGGCTCGGGCGGAACCGGTTCCCGCCGCTCGTCTTCGGGTCGCTCTTCGCTCACGCCCTCACCATGGCGCGCAGCCGGTCGATGCGCTCGGGCTCGCCCAGGGCGATCAGGGTGTCCTGCTCGCGAATGCGTTCCTCCGAGCCCGGATTGTAGACCAGCGTACGGTCTCCGTCTTCGGTCCGGTGATAGAGGGCGATGACGATGAGGCCTGTCTTCTGAGGGATCTGCGCCTCGGCCAGGGTCTGTCCGGCCAACCGCGAGCCGGTGGGCACCCGGACCTCCTCGAGCCGCAGCGCCAGCCCCTCCTCGCCCATCACCACGTCCAGGAAGCTCACGACCTGCGGTCTCAACAGCATCGAGGCCATGCGCACCCCGCCGGTCCTGTTGGGGCTCACGCAATGGTCCGCCCCGGCCCGGTACAGCTTGCTCATCGCCTCCTCGTCCAGGGCTCGCGCCACGATCGTGAGGGACGGGGAGAGGGAGCGGGCGCTCAGGCAAACGAACAGGTTGTCGGTGTCGGCGCTGAGCGCTGTCACCAAACCCCGCGCACGGCGAACGCCGGCTTGCTCCAGGGTCTCGTCTCGCGTGGCGTCGGCCTCGACGACGAGTCCTTCCGGGTCGAGGGCTCGGACCAGCTCGATGCGGGCAGGATCGCGATCCACCGCCACGTAAGGTACCCGCGCCGCCATCAGCTCTCTCAACACCTGTCGGCCCGAGCGCCCGGCGCCGCACACGACGATGTGGCCGGACAGGTCACGGATCTTCTTCATGTTCCTCCTGGAACGGAAGGCCTCGGCCAGGTCCATCTCCACGATCGCCGACGTCAGCAGCGCGAACCACAGTCCCATGCTGGTGATGCCGCCGCCCAGCAGAAACGTGGCCAGCGCGCGGCCGGAGTCGGTGAGCGGGTGGACCTCCTGGTAGCCCACCGCCGTGATGGTGATGACGGTCATGTAGAGGGCGTCCGAGAAGCTCCAGCCCGGCAAGGACAGGAAGCCGATCGTACCCACCACGAGCAGGAAGACGATGAGCGCGCCGAGGAGGAGGACGCGCCGCGCGAACAGGCGACGGCTGACGATCGCACGCCCGTTTCCGGCTGGGGTGCGGCGGGACGCCGGGGACCCGGCCGCCCGTTTCGGACGGGGCGTCACGGGCCTGCCCCGGGCGTCCCGATCGCGGGCCGAGGCGGGAAGTGCCCGACGTTGCCTCGACTTCGGCCCGTTCGACTCCCTTGACGGCTCCGGAGGCCGCTCATACACTGAAAACCATTGAGAGGCCGCGTCTCGTCTGCGCTTTCCTCACCCACACCAAAAGGAGTCACCGTGAACAAGACCGAGCTCACCGAGGCCCTCGCCAAGGCCACCGACATGACGAAGGCCGACGCACAGCGCGCTCTCGATGCGCTGTTCGACACGGACAACGGCGTCATCTCCAAGACGCTGAAGCGCGGTAAGAAGGTGCAGATCACTGGCTTCGGGACGTTCGAGACCCGCCAGCGCAAGGCGCGCATGGGTCGCAATCCGCAGACGGGCGAAAAGATCCGCATTGCAGCCAGCAAGGCGGTCAGCTTCCGCGCCGGCAAGGGCCTCAAGGACTCCGTCAACTAACCTCACTCGCGGTGACGCAGGCGGGCCGCCCAGGCGGCCCGTGCTCCGGAGGGGCGGTGCCGCGCGGCGCCGCCCCTTCGCACATCAGGATTCCCGGTCGGGCCTCACCGTGACCTCGCGTCCCTTGATGCTGGCGCCGGTGAGACGGGCGATCACCGCCTCGGCGACCTGCGAGTCCACGTCCACCAGCGTGTAGCTGTTTCGGATCTCGATCTGGCCGATCTGCGCGCCCACGGCGCCCGTCTCCCCCGTGATCGCGCCGACGATGTCGTTGGGTCCGACGCCGTCGCGTGATCCCGCGTTGATGTAGAGACGAAGCCACGAGCCGCGCACGCCGGGCTCGGCCGCGCGCCCGACCCGCGCACCCCGCCCGGTCGCGCGCCGTGCCGTCCCTTCGCTCCGGTCGTGCCGGGCGCGTCCCTCGGGGGCCGCCGACGAAGTCCGAGCACCGTCCCCATCGGAGCGGGTGCCGGTCCCGGTCGGGGGCGGTTCCCGCTCGCGCAGGAGCGCCCCCAGCGCCGCGGCTACGCGCGCCGCCCCGTATTCCTCGAGGAGTGGCTCCAGCACGAGGAGCTCGGCGGCGTCCTCGCTCGCCTCGATGCGGCGCCGGACCCGATCGCGAAGCCTGCCGATCGCATCGCGGGCGTCGGGGGGTGGCGGTTCGGGCACCGTCCTCATCGTCCAGCCGGCGCGCCGGGCCAGGATGCCGATCTGCGGGAGCTCCCGGTTGCGCACGATGGCGATGCGCGACGCCGCCCTCCCCAGCCGTCCGCGTAGCTCGGCGAGACCGGCCGGCAGCCCCAGGAGGGCGCAGGTCGTGCCGGCCGGCGCGTCCTCCTCACCCCAGGCCACCACGACCCCCGGCTCGCCGGGCTCCCCGGCGAGCGCGAACCCGCGCGCCGCGAGCCCGGAGGCGGTGCGGTACGCCGTCTCCTCGTCGGGGCAATGGACGACGGCCGACTCGGCTCCCCGCTCCTCCGCGGCGAGGCGGAGACCGCCCGCCAGCCGCTCGATCCGCTCCTCCTCCGAGGAGGCCGTCCCCACCAGCAGGGAGCCCGACGGCTCCGGGAGAGCGTCGTCTCCCGGCGCGAAGAACTCGGCCGGCCACTTCTTCCCGCGACCGAGCTGGTGGGTCACCAGGCTCCGCAGGCGATCGGAGAGATGCTCGTCGACGGCGATCTTCTGTGCGCCCTCCGGCAGCGTGTCGAGGATCGCCTCGACCGATTCCCACTGGCCCGTGGACTCGAGGGCGCTCACCCCGTCCAGGGCCAGGAGCCGGATCTCGCCCAGCTTGAGGCGTCCGGTGCGCACCTCCGGGAGGAGCTCCACCGGACGGCCCGTCAGGAGCTGCGCGAACGGCCGCTCGCCGCGGTCTTCCGGTTCGCCGGTCTCGCGCCACGGCCTCCACGCGAGGGCTTCGAGCCCGGCTGCGGAGCCCAGGGCATGGAGCGCCTCCGCGCAGCGCAGGGCGGCCTCCCCGGTCGGGCACAGGACCAGCGCCTGCACCGCCGGCGACTCGGGATCGCATCGCCCGGCCGCCGCCAGGGCGTACAGTAGCTCGGAACCCGATCCCCGGGCGGCGATGGCCGCGATGGGGTTCCCGCGCAGGGCCACGGCCTCCAGCTCCTCGACGAGCTCCGGGGCGCGGGCGTAGCCCAGCCGTCCCGCGGCCTCGCGCTGCTCCTCGTCCACGTCTTCCTCCTCGGCGTGCGCGGCCCCGACCGTGTTGACGGCCGCGCCGCGCGGGTCCTACCCTGTCCCGCTGTCGGCGGTAGCGGCCGTCCCCTCGACTCTGCCAGGCGAGAACAACGACCATGCATCCCATTCCCGCGGCATGATTCCCTACCTGCAGAGCATCTCGGACTGGGTGTGGGGTCTGCCCCTGATCATCCTGCTGGTGGGAACGGGCCTATATCTAACCCTGCTCCTGCGCGGGCTGCAATTCCGGAAGCTGCTGCACTCCCTGTGGCTCGCCTTCGTCAAGCGGCGTGACGAGGGGGCCGAGGGGGACATCTCCCACTTCCAGGCCCTCATGACCGCGCTCGCCGCGACGGTGGGCACCGGGAACATCGTGGGCGTGGCCACCGCGATCTCCGCCGGAGGACCGGGCGCCCTGTTCTGGATGTGGGTCACGGGCCTGGTCGGCATGGCCACCAAGTACTCGGAGGCCGTGCTGGGCGTCCACTTCCGGGAGACCGACGCCCGGGGCGAGAAGGCCGGCGGCCCCATGTACTACCTGGAGCACGGGATCCGCTGGGGCTACCTCGGCAAGACGCTGTCCATCGCCTTCGCCCTGTTCGCCTCCATCGCCGCGTTCGGGATCGGCAACGGCGTCCAGTCCCAGGCGGTGGCCGACGCGGTGCGCCAGTCCTTCCACGTGCCGCAGGTCGTGACCGGCATCGTGGTGGCGGCCCTGGCCGCCGCCGTGATCCTGGGCGGGATCAAGTCGATCGGCCGCTTCACCGGCGTGTTCGTGCCCATCATGATCGTCGCCTACATGCTCGGCGCCGGGACGATCATCTTCATCAACCGTCACGGCGTGGCCCACGCGTTCGCGCTCGTGTTCGCCGGCGCCTTCGAGCCGGTGGCCGTGGCGGGAGGGGCGCTCGGCTACAGCGTGCTCCAGGCCATGCGCTTCGGGGTGGCGCGGGGGATCTTCTCCAACGAGTCGGGCCTCGGCACCGGCGGGATCGCCGCGGCCGCGGCGCAGACCGACGAGCCCGTGCGCCAGGCGCTCGTGTCGATGACCCAGACCTTCATCGACACGATCGTGGTGTGCACCTTCACCGGGATCGTGATCCTCTCGACCGGGGCGTGGCAGGAGCCCGGGCTCAACGGTGCCAACCTCACCCAGCACGCCTTCCGCACCGGCCTCCCGGGCGAGTGGGGCGGCTACATCGTGGCCTTCAGCCTGGCCATCTTCGCCTTCAGCACCATGCTGGGCTGGTCCTACTATGGCGAGCGCAACCTCGAGTACCTGTTCGGCGAGAAGGTGGTCGTGCCCTACCGACTCGTGTTCGTGGTCGTCATCGCGATCGCGGCGGCGCGGCCGATCCAGGTCGTGTGGCTCCTGTCCGACATCATGAACGGGCTCATGGCGTTCCCGAACCTGATCGGACTGCTGCTCCTGTCCGGGATCGTGTTTCGGGAGACGAGGAGCTACTTCCAGCGCCACCCGGACGAGTGAGGGGAGGGAGGGAGGCGGAGCCCCGCGGCGACGTCAGCCCGCGAATCTCGGGTAGTG
>Ga0307419_10000793_pt1 | contig 16141 bp, 13 predicted proteins | sample SalMarWE160230MG_2_FD_202512 | JGI IMG/M metagenome (GOLD analysis project Ga0307419, IMG submission 202512) | Salt marsh sediment microbial communities from the Plum Island Ecosystem LTER, Massachusetts, United States - WE1602-30 | ecosystem: Environmental > Aquatic > Marine > Intertidal zone... | reverse complement strand
AGAAGTCAAGTCCCCCTAATTTAAAATACTAAAAAAATAAAAATTTTTTAGTATTTTAATGAATATATAAATAATTTTATTTTTGAAAAAACTGCTCTAATTATTTACAGCCTTGACTTTTGAGTTGGAAGTATTTATAATAATAAGGTGAGAGTAGGAAGGATATTATTATTAGATGGTGTAATAACCGATAGCCAGTTAAAAGAAGCGCTTAAAAGGCAGAGAGAAGTAGGGGGGCGTTTAGGTGCGAACCTTATTGAGCTAGGTTATGTTAATGAGGAGCAATTAATTAAGGCGCTCGAAAAAAACATGAATGTGAAAGGGGTAATTCTATCTGAGTGTCCCTTAGATGATGAAGTTTTAAATTTAATTTCTCCGGAAACAGCGAGAGCTTACGAGTGTATTCCGGTAGAAAAAAAGGGTAAAACCCTATATTTGGCAATGACAAATCCAAATGATGTGCAGGCACAGGAAGATATTCGTTTCAGGACAGGGTATGATATTACGCCATTGGTCGCAGCCGAATTATCTATAAATAAGATTTTAAAAGAACACTATGAAACCAAAGCTCTTGAGGATGAGGTGGCTGAAGAGATAGGGCTGGCGGAGGATTCTGTTGAATTAATGGAGAGGGAGGAGGAAGATGAAGGGGTCTCGAATCTTGCCGCGCAAATAGATTCCGGTCCGGTGGTACAATATGTTAATTATTTATTAAAAAAAGTTGTTGTTGAAGGCGCCAGCGATCTTCACATAGAACCTTTCGAGAAAGATGTTCAAGTTAGGATGAGGGTAGACGGTGTTCTTCATATTTTTCAGCCTCCGCCATGGCGACTCCAAAAAGCTGTAGTATCAAGACTTAAAGTTATGTCTAATCTTAAAATACAGGAAAAAAGAAGACCGCAGGACGGAAGATTCCAGGCGCAGCTTATGGGCAGAAAAATAGATTTTAGAATAGCTACCGTACCTACCGTTTTTGGCGAAAAAGTCGGGATAAGAGTTCTTGATAAAGAAAGCATAGAGTTTGATCTGACAAAATTGGGTTTTGAAGAAAAGGCTTTGAAGGATACTTTTTCTGCCATAAAAAAGCCTCATGGAATTATATTGCTGACCGGGCCTACAGGTTCGGGTAAAACCACGACTTTATATTCAATATTAAAAGAAATTAACAATATAGATATAAACGTTTCTACGGCTGAAGATCCGGTTGAATATACTCTTTTTGGGGTTAATCAATTACAGGTTAGAGAAGAAATAGGGCTGACTTTTGTGGAAGCTCTTAAGTCTTTCCTGCGTCAGGATCCCGATGTTATTATGGTCGGAGAAATCAGAGATAAGCCGACAACGGATATTGCTATTCGTTCTTCGCTTACCGGTCACCTTGTACTTTCTACAGTACATACAAATTCAGCGTCGGCGACAGTTACTCGTCTTCTTAATATGGGAGTGGCTCCGTTTCTTTTGGCTTCGACTCTCGAACTTATTATTTCTCAGCGTTTGGTTAGGACTATATGTACGAAATGCAAAACTCCCCTTGAGGTGTCCGACGAAGATCTTTTAAAATTGGGTTTTGATCCAGCTAAAATGGATGGAAACAAGATTTGCCATGGAGCAGGATGTGAACGTTGTAAGAAAACAGGTTATAAAGGAAGATTAGGTTTATTTGAGGTCATGCAAGTTGGTTCAAATATTAGAAAAATGATTATTGATGGTTCGACATCGGATGATATAGAAGCGCAAGCCAGAAAAGAGGGTATGAGTTCACTTCGAGATGAAGGAATCAAAAAAATTCTTGCGGGGCTTACCACTCTTGATGAAGTAGCTCGCGAGACGCAGGTGAGATAGTAATGGAAAAACTCGGTGAAATTCTTGTTCAAGCGGGTAAAATTACTCCCGAACAATTAAATGTAGCGCTTAGAAAGCAAAAACAAGTAGCTAAACGACTTGGTGCCGTTTTGATAGAAGAAGGGTATATTACGGATAATGAACTTGCAAAGACACTATCTCTTCAATACAAGGTTTCCTCTATCGATATAAAAACTGAAGATGTAGATGGTTCATTAGTATCGTTGATTCCGCCAGATATGGCTCAGAGATATGAAATTTTTCCCATTAGACGAAAAGGGAAAAAACTAATTCTGGGAGTGGTAAATCCCGGTGATTTAGAAGCAATAGATGCTGTTGAATTTAAAACAGGTTTAAAGGTGGAAACGGTGGTTGTGACTTTCCATAAGATGGAAAAGCTTTTAGATCAATTTTATCCTGTTACTAAAGCAATCGACAGAGTAGAGAAAAAGGATGAAGAGATGGTCGATGAAGAGTTTATCTTCGCTGAAGGCAGCCTTGAGAATATTTTTATCGGGAAATCCGAGTTTGAAGGGGATGAGCAAGATTGGAGGGCTGAGGCCGAGGAAAAACCTGTAATTAAACTTGTTAATTATTTGATTACGTCGGCTGTGCAAAAAGCGGCTTCCGATATTCATATTGAACCTTATGAAAAGACTCTTCGTATTAGGTTTAGGATTGATGGAATCTTACAGCAAGTGGCGGAACCGCCATACCGATTAAGGCATGCTATTGCTACCAGGATAAAAATAATGACCGCTTCGATGGATGCGTCAGAGAGGAGGCTCAATCAAGACGGAAGGATAAAAATAAGAGTTGATGGTAAACCTATAGATCTTCGTGTTAGTATAATACCTACAGTTTTTGGCGAAAAAGTAGTTATGAGAATATTGGATCCGTCTTCACTTATGTTAAATATGGAAGACCTGGGGTTTGAACCGGATACACTGGTGAAATTTCAAAAATCTATTTCTCAGCCTTATGGTCTCATTCTGGTTACGGGACCTACCGGGAGCGGAAAATCTACCTCGCTTTACTCTGCTCTTTCCTCGTTGAATAAACCGGAAGTCAACATTATGACGGTAGAAAATCCTGTTGAGTATAATCTTAGAGGAATAAATCAGGTTCAGGTCAATCAAGAAATAGGTTTTGATTTTTCGGACGCGCTGCGCGCTTTCTTAAGACAGTCACCCAATATAATATTAGTCGGAGAAATAAGGGAAATAGATACGGCGTCTATTGCAATTAGGGCGGCTTTGACGGGTCATTTAGTCCTATCTACTCTTCATACAAATGATGCTCCCAGCGCAGTGAACCGTTTGGTTGATATAGGTATAGAGCCCTTTTTAATTGCGAGTTCATTGAATTTAATTCAGGCACAGAGACTCTTAAGAAAAGTTTGTAAGAATTGTAGAAAAAAAATAGAGCCTGATGAAGTTGATAAGGTAAGCATTTTGAAGAAAATAGGCTTAACTACAGATGATATATTAAGTCAGGATATTTATGAGCCGGGACCGGGATGTCCGGAGTGTAATTCTTCCGGATATAAAGGTAGAATTGCGGTGACGGAAGTAATGCCTATTACTATGAATTTAAGACAGATGATTCTTGATGGGGGTTCTACCGATGATTTAAGGAAAGCAGCTCAGAAGGAAGGTATGCGTACTCTTAGAGATGATGGTGTAGTAAAGTTAAAAAGGGGACTTACAACGCCCGATGAGATTCTAAGAGTAACTGTTGAATCATAAATTTTAGAGAGGAGTTATTATGGATTATGATATGAAAACCTTACTGGAAGAAATGGTGAGTAGAGGGGCGACTGACCTTCATCTTACGACTGCTTCACCTCCAATGTATAGGAAAGATGGGCAATTGGAAAAATCTAATTATGCTCCGCTTTCTCCGAATGATCTTGAAAAATTAGTTTATTCAGTGTTGAACGATGAACAGAAGAAAAAATTCGAAATGAAAAAAGAACTCGATTTAAGTTTTGGAGTACCTGGTCTTTCCAGATTCAGAGCCAATGTTTTTTATCAAAGAGGACAGGTCGCTTGTGCGGTAAGAACTATTCCTTTTAAAATCAGGACATTTAAGCAGTTGGGCTTGCCTTCGGTGATATCTGACATGGCGAACAAACAAAAAGGATTGATATTGGTCACCGGACCAACGGGCTGCGGTAAGTCTACAACTCTTGCGGCTGTAGTTGATAAGATAGATAGAGAAAGGAAAGTTCATATCGTTACAATCGAAGATCCGATAGAATATCTTTTTAGGCACCAGAGAGCAATTGTTAATCAGAGACAGGTTGGTTCTGATACGGATGGTTTTGCGATTGCGCTGAAGTATATATTAAGGCAGGATCCGGATGTGGTTATGATAGGGGAGATGAGAGACAGAGAAACAATGGAAGCAGCGTTAAATGTTGCGGAAACGGGACATCTTACCATTGCTACACTGCACACAAATTCAGCAGTTGAATCCATTTCAAGAATAGTAGATACTTTTCCTCCCGAAAGACATAACCAAGTCAGGGCTCAAATAGCTTTTGTTCTAATCGGTGTTATTACTCAAAGTTTGGTACCTAAAAGAACCGGTGGCAGAGCTTTATCTGTTGAAGTTCTTTACGCGACTCCGGCGGTTAAAGCTTTAATAAGAGATAATAAAACGCATCAGTTGTATTCTAGTATGCAAGCCGGACAGAAATACGGGATGCTTACTATGAATCAATCGCTTTACAAATTATATATGGGAAGAGAAATAAGTTTACAAGACGCGATATCTTATTCCAGAGAACCTTCAGAGCTTGAAGAAATGATAGCAAAAAAACAAACAATTGTACATTAAGGGGGTAAAATATGCCTGATTACCTATGGAAAGGAAGAACTCCGAGCGGAACCATAGAGAACGGAGAAATTGCGGCGGCCAGTCCGGAGGAAGTCCAGCGTATATTACGAGAGAGGAAGATTGTTCCGACATCAATACGGGCTAAGCCAAGAGAAATAACTCTTCCCTTTTTAAAAGGAAGAGTATCCAGTAAGGCTATTTCTGTTTTTACAAGACAGTTTTCGGTTATGATTAATGCCGGATTGCCTTTAATAAAATGCCTCGATATTCAGGTTGCGCAGGTCGATTCAGAAAGATTTAAAAATATATTAAAGGATTTAATCACCGCGGTTGAAGGAGGTTCCACTTTAGCCGATGCTCTAAGAGAACACAGGGATATTTTCGGAGATTTGTATATAAACATGGTAGAAGCCGGAGAAAAGGGAGGATCTCTTGCTACTATTCTTGCAAGACTTGCCGAATATCTCGAAAAGGCGGATTCGATAAAAAGAAAAGTTAAAGGAGCATTGGTCTATCCTGCTGCCATCATGATAGTCGCGGTTATTGCAGTTGCTGTTTTGTTAATGTTTGTTATTCCCGTTTTCGCACAGATGTTCGGAGATCTTGGAGGAACATTGCCTCTCCCGACGAGGATTGTTATGGCTTTGAGTGAGTTTATGGTAAGGTGGTGGTGGGTGATTTTTGTTTCGATCATAGTGTTGGTCCTTGCTGTGAGGTATTATTATAAAACCGAGGTAGGAAATCTTCAAATAGATTCGTTTTTAATAAAATTACCTATATTCGGTACTTTATTAAAGAAACAGGCGATTGCCAGATTTTCAAGAACTCTTTCTACACTTCTTTCTTCGGGTGTTAATATACTCGACGCCCTCGAGATTACGGCAGGTACAACCGGAAACAAACTTGTAGAAAACGCGGTTATGCGTGCGCGTACTTCTATAGCCCAGGGAGAATCTATAGCGGAACCTTTGAGTAAAGAAAAGGCTTTATTTCCTCCTATGGTTGTTCAAATGATTACAATAGGGGAACAAACGGGAGGACTCGATGATATGCTTTCAAAAGTGGCAGATTTTTATGATGAAGAAGTGGATCAAGCTGTTGCTAACCTTATGAATGCTCTCGAACCAATGATTATCGTATTCCTTGGAGTTGTTATAGGTGGTATGGTTATGGCTATGTATCTTCCTATCTTCCAAATGGCTTCACAGATGATTTAAAAAAGGATTTTTGTGAGCAGGGCTAAAAGATATTGCATTTATAGAGCAATCTTATTTTTTCTTTTGTTTTCTCTAATTCTTATTTTTAGAGAAAAAGGAAAAAGTCTTCTTCCATTGTTTTTTCTTATTTTTGTATTTCTTCTTGATGAATTCTTATTGTTTTTTCTTCAAGAAAAAGCGAGATTATATCACTTTCTTTTAGATGTAACATATCTTTCCTTTTTGATTGTTTATACCGGTGCGGCTTTGAGTCCATTTGTTCCTTTCTATCTCCCAATTGTGGTTTTAAGCGCTTATTTGCTTTTTTCGATCGATTCATTTATCGTTAGTGGTTATTCAGCGATTTCTTTTGGTTTGATCGCGATTGTTTTGACGGAAAGAATACCTGAAAATCTTTTTTTGATTAGTATTCCGGCTTTTCCTCCGATTGATATCGTTTTGATTGAATTTATTGTTTATTCTTTTGCTTTTCTTTTTACAGCAGCGGTTTCTTCTCTTGTTGTTCATGTGTTACGGGAGCAACTTATCAGAGTTAAAATCGATATTTCCGATATAGTAGAAGCTATCGATTACGGTATTATAACTGTGGACGAACAGGGGCGTATTGTTTGGAGTAATTCTAAAGCTGAAGATTTTCTTCATATTACTCTTTCGCCGGGGAAAATACTTCTCGATATTACCTCTTCTCCGTTTAAGAAACCGATAGAGAAACTTTTAGACGGAAAAGAAAAAAAAGTAGAATTTGAAAGTGAGAATAGGATCTTTATGATGAGGTCCAGTGATTTATTTGACGGAAAAGGTACGATATTAATGATAAACGATCAAACCGAGGAAAAAGAGATAGAAAAGAAGATGCAAATGAGAGACAAATTGGTTACACTTGGAAATTTTGCCGCCAATCTTGCTCACGAAGTCAGGAATCCTGTCTCTTCAATTAGAGCTTCAGCTGAGTTGATTAGTCCTTCAGGAAAAGGAAATTTGGAAAAAAATGAAAGACTTAGAAAACTTATAATTAAAGAATCTGATAGATTAGATTATCTGGTTGAAAGTTTTTTAGATTTTACTAAGAGTTTTAATTTGGAAAATAGAACAATTATGCCTTATAATTTGGTTGAAGATATTATAAGTGATCTTAAAACGACTAAATTTTTCAATAAAGAGATTGAGTTTAAGAACGAAGTGAGCAAAGATTTTACTATTAAAGGGGATTATAATCTTTTAAAGAGTGTATTATCTAATTTAGGTGTTAATTCTTTAAAAGCTATGACTGATGGGGGATCTCTGTTTTTTGGGAATAAAAAAGATAATGAAAAAAAGGTTCTTTTTGTCAGAGATACAGGATGCGGTATAATGGAAAAAGATTTAAATAAAATATTTTCTCCTTTTTATACGCATTTTAAGGAAGGTTTTGGTTTCGGACTACCTATTGTAAAAAAAATCGTAGAATTGCATAATTGGAAGATTGAAATCGATAGTGTCGTTAATAAAGGAACAGAAATAAGGATAATAGTATGAAAGAAAAGATATTAGTTATCGATGATGAAGTAAGTATCCTCGAGGTAGTCAAATTAGGTTTGGAGGAAGCTGGGTTTAAAGTCGATGTTTTTTCAGATCCGATAGAAGCTTTAAATGCTTTTTCCGAAAGTAATTATGATGCCGTCCTTACAGATATAAATATGCCTGAAATGTCCGGGCTTGAGGTTCTTCGTCGTTGTAAAAAAATTAATCCGGAATCGGTGGTTATACTTATAACCGCTTATTCTTCAATCGATTCCGCGATAGAAGCAATAAGAGGCGGAGCATTAGATTATATAAGGAAACCTTTCAGAATGGAAGAATTGATTTTGAGATTGAATGAGGCATTGGACAGAATAAAAATTAAAAAAAGCTTGAAAAATCTTAGAGAAGAAAAACTCGAAGAATTCAGAATTATCGGAAACAATTATAAAATGAAAGAAATACGAGAAAAAATAAAAAAAGTAGCTGCTACAACTTCTTCTATTCTTATTTATGGGGAAAGTGGCACAGGCAAAGAATTAGTTGCGAATCTAATTCATTATAATTCTGATAGACCGGGTAAATTCATTCCTGTCAACTGTTCGGCTTTTCCCTCAGAGTTGTTGGAATCTGAGCTTTTTGGATATAAGAAAGGAGCCTTTACAGGGGCAGATAGGGATAAAAAAGGCTTATTTGTTGCCGCGGATAAAGGTACCTTATTTTTGGATGAGATAAGTACATTGCCAATGGAACTTCAACCTAAAATACTGAGAGCCATACAGGAAATGAGTTTTACACCTCTTGGGAGTACGAAAGAAATCGAGGTAAATGTAAGAATTGTTAGCGCGACAAATGAAAATGTTGAAAAACTTGTGGAAAACAGTAATTTTAGAGAAGATTTATATTACAGATTAAATGTGATTCCGATAAAAATACCGCCTTTACGAGAACGGAAGGAAGATATACTTCCTTTAGTTCAACATTTTAACAAGAAAATTTCCGAACGGCTTAATGTAAAAGAAAAAACGTTTACAGATGAAGCGTATGAAAAATTTATGAATTATAAATGGACCGGAAACGTCCGGGAATTAGAAAATCTACTTGAAAGATTAATTGTTTTAGAGGATTCGGAAGTTATAAATGCTTCTGTTATTCCTGAAGAATTTAGTCGTAGCAATCAGATAGACAGGTTGAATTTGGAGGAAATTGAGAGGAAAACTATAAAGAAAGCATTGGAAATGTCTAATAAAGACAAAAACAAAGCTGCGGATCTTTTAGGGATTCACCCTTCTACTCTTTATAGGAAAATCAAAAAGTTGAATATTAATTCTGCTTTTTAATAGATGGGGTTAACTTGAAATGATTTTATTTTATTTTTTCGTTATCGGTCTTAGTGTTGACTTTCAGCTGGATAGGGATACTAATTCTATTCCTTATGTTATTGTAAATTATAGAATGCCTTATTCGGATCTGATTTTTTATAAGAATGATAGTATTTATACCGGAGAATATTTAGTCTCTGTAGTTGTAGAAGAAGACGGATATCAAATGAACGGTAAGAGTAAAAAACATCAGTTATTGGTTGATAATTATGATGAAACGTTATCCTCAAACAAATATTTTAATGGGTTAATGGAAATAAAAGTTCCTGAAGGCAAGATAAAGTTGACTTTAAAGATATCGGATCGTAATTCGAGTAGAAGTTGGACAAGGACGAGGGAATTGGGAGTTTCCAAGTTAAAGCCCACGGATATTGCTTCTATTAGGTGGTTTTCAAATCCTTCAAGAGAGGTTATTACCGATAAGGATACTATCAGAATAAGATTAAATATTTTTAGCAGTGAAGAAGGTAAAACTCAGCTTAAATTTTACTTTAAGGATGAAGAAGGAAAATTTTCTTTTCAAAGGGATACAATATTACCTGACAGGGAAAATCAGGAGTTAGGAGTTATTGTTCCCGCGAATAAATTTAAAGAAGCATTATATGAATTTACTGCGGAAGTACAAAACGTTACTGGAAGTAAAACAGCCAAAAAATCTATTTCTTTTAGAGTATGGAAACCTTTCTTCGAATCAAATAGATTTGTCGATAGAGTAAAACAAATTGAGTATATTGCATCTTCCGGAGAGATAAAAGAAATGCTTTCGGCGAATGTAAAAGAACGCGAAAAATTATGGAATAAATTTTGGGAAAGTAAAGACCCTACACCCGGAGATGATTTAAATGAGTTTAAGATAGATTATTTCGATAGAATAGATTTTGCTAACAGAAACTTTTCCCGCGGATCTCTTCTTGAGGGTTGGAAAACGGATAGGGGTAAAGTTTATATTATTTTAGGTCCTCCGGATAATATAGTTGATGAGCCTTTTAATCCGAGCGGAAGCGCTTATCAAATTTGGTATTACTATGATGAAGGATATAACTTGATTTTTGTTCAAAGATACATGACCGGGGATTATTATTTAGAAAATCCTCCTCCTGAAGTTTGGTAATTTTATATTTTGGGTATAGGGTATAGTATTTAGGTATAGAAATAACAAACAAAAAAATCTTTTGATCTCTCTGATTGGTAAGTTGTTTTCTCTTTAAAAATAAAAAATATTGACAATGAGGGGAGAATAATTACTTTACTGTTATGAAAATAGATGAAAGGATAGTAGAGAGACTAAAGAAAGCAAAAAAAGCTTTTTCTTTGACAGGAGCGGGGAGTTCGGCTCCTTCAGGAATTCCTACTTTTAGAGGTAATGAAGGTTTTTGGAACAATAAAACTCCTTTTTCTATCCGGGCATTTGAAGAAAATCCACAAAAAGTTTGGGAATGGCATCAAGAGATAAAAAAAATGATAAAAGAAAAAGATCCTAATCCTTCACATTTTGCGCTGGCTAAGATGCAGAAGTTTTTCAAAGATTTTGCTGTTATTACTCAAAATATAGACAATTTGCACCAGCGGGCTGGTTCGGTTAAGGTTATAGAACTTCATGGTAATATTTATAAGAATAAATGTAATGAATGCGGCAAGGTTTTTGGTGAAATTGATTCAGAAAAAATACCCAAATGTGGTAAATGTGGTGGACTTATTAGGCCTGATATTGTATGGTTTGGCGAACCTCTTCCATATAGAGCTTTAATGAAGGCACGGGTGTATGCAGAGAGTAGTGACGTATGTTTTGTTGTAGGTACTTCGGGAGTTGTTCAGCCCGCTGCCTCTATACCTTTAATTGCCAGAGAGAATGGAGCCCTTGTGATCGAGATAAATAAAGAAAAGACTGTACTAAGTGAACATCTAGATTTCTCTATTTTCGGAGACGCTTCAGAGATATTACCTGAACTCTGCGAGAGGTTATTATAAATGTCGGCTAAAGTTTCTATGTTTTTGAACAAAGCAGAAGAATATAGGGTTCAATATGATAGAATTCTAAATAAGCTTCAAGATCCCGAAGTTATAAAAGATAGAAAGAAAATAATAGAACTTTCTCAGGAAAAAAAGGCTTTAGAAAATATAATATTACCTTTTGATGAATACAAGGAAGTTTTAAATAAAATAAAAGAAGACGAGAAAATTTTAAAAGAGACCGAGGATGAAGAAATGATTGGTCTTGCGGAAGAAGATATTAAAGTTCTAGAAGAGAAAAAGAAACGGCTTTTAGATAAGATTAAAACTGCCATGATGCCGGAGAATGCGGAAGATAAAAAAAATGCGCTGCTTGAAATACGTGCAGGAACAGGGGGAGAAGAGGCGGCTTTGTTTTGTGCTGATCTTTTGCGTATGTATTCAAGATATGCCGAGAGCATGGGATGGAAATTTGAGATAGTAGATTTCAGTAAGACGGAAATGAATGGTTATAGGGAAGTAATAAATCTGATTTCTGGGGTAAATGTTTATGGACATATTAAATTCGAGAGTGGAGTTCATAGAGTGCAACGAGTTCCGGTTACCGAATCCGGAGGAAGAATACATACTTCTGCTGTTACTGTGGCAGTTCTTCCTGAAAGAGAGGCAGTGGAGGTGGAAATCGATCCTGATGATTTGGAGGTCGACTTTTTCTCGGCATCGGGACCAGGGGGACAACATGTTAATAAATCCTGTTCCGCGGTTAGAATAGAACATAAACCTTCAGGAATTATTGTTTCCTGTCAGGATGAAAGATCTCAACATCAGAATAGAGAGAAGGCAATGAGACTTTTAAGGGCAAAGATTTTCGAATACGAACAGGGAAAAGCGGATAAGAAGATACGTTCTAAAAGAAAAGAATTAGTGGGTTCCGGAGATAGGAGCGAGAAAATCAGAACTTATAATTTTCCGCAAAACAGAATTACAGATCATCGAATAAATTATACCAAATATAATTTAGACATGTTTCTTGATGGAAAGATCGGCGATTTAATAGAAAATTTAAGAACTGAGCAGAAAGGGGAAGTGAATGATGAGATTACTTGAAGTTTTTGATTTTGGAGTTAAAGAGTTAGGGATTTGTAGTTCTTCTCCGGCAATTGAAAGCTTTATTTTTTTAGAGGAAACAACAGGTAAAAGTAAAGAAGATATACTCATAAACAATAATCGGATTGACGAGAAAGAGTTCCTTAAATTTAGGGGTTACTTAAAACGCCGGCTAAATGGAGAACCATGGCAGTATATAGTCGGAAAAACGAATTTCCTTGGGTTTGATATCTTTACGGAAAGTGAAATCTTTATACCCAGACCTGAAACGGAATTAATGGCAGTTCAGGCTATTAGTAAATTAAAGAAATTTGATTATCCGCATGTTCTTGAAGTAGGTTGCGGGACCGGTGCAATCTCAATTTCGATTGCTGCCCGAGTCAAAAAAACTAAGATTATCACGACAGATATTTCAAAGAAGGCTGTCCGATTATGTAAAAAGAATGTTGAATATCATAAACTTAACGATAAAATAAATATAGTTTGCGTTGATTTATTTAAATGTTTTGTAAGTAGGAGTAAATTTGATATGATTATTTCTAACCCTCCTTATATCTTGAAGAAAAATTTAAAGAAAATTGATACCATCGTAAAAAAAGAACCTTTCTTAGCTCTCGATGGGGGAGACAACGGAGTTGTTATTATAAACAAGATATTAGAAAATTCCTCAAATATGTTAAAAAAGGGTGGTTTGATATTTATTGAAATAGATTCTTCTAATTTGCCTTATATCGATATTCCGAACGATCTAAAATGTTCCTATGAGAAAGATCAATATAATAAAATTCGATTTTTGTATGGAGTTAAGTTATGAAAATAGGTATTTTTTATACTCGTGGTAAAAAGTATATAAAAAAAGTTTTGACGAATTTGCAGGAAGCGGCATCGGAAAACAATATTTCACTTATTGTTTACGAAGGCAAAAAAGATAAAATAAGGGACTGTGATTTTGTTATCGCGGCAGGAGGAGACGGAACTTTTCTATGGGCAGGTTCTATTATATATGGTTTTGACATACCGCTTTTAGGTATAAATGTTGGGGGGCTTGGCTTCCTTACGGATATCAGAAGAGAAGAAATAAAGAATATTTTTAAAGATATTAAGGCCAAGAATTATGAAATTCAGGAAAGATTTTTTTTAAAGGCTAATTTTAATGGCGAAGAAAATATCGCTTTAAATGATGTGGTTTTCTCCTCAACCGATATAAGAGTAATTGATCTGGATATATACATAAATGGTAGTTTTGTAACGGAGCTTTCCGGAGATGGTTTAATTATTGCTACGCCTACAGGTTCAACTGCTTACTCTCTATCCTCAGGCGGACCAATTGTGAAACCCGGTACGGAAGCGATTGTTATAACTCCAATATGCCCTCATACTTTTACTTTTCGCCCCCTTGTTGTAGATAATGATTCACGGATACTTATTAAGACTAAAGAGAAATGCCGTTTGATTTTAGATGGGCAAAGGTTGGTTAATCTGGATTTGGGCGAAGAGGTATCCGTAGAGAAAAATGTTAATACTCTTAAAGTATTAAAACTAAAAGGTTGGGACTATTTTGATATTCTTAGAAAGAAGTTAAATTGGGGGAATGGATGATAAAAGAAATAAGAGTTAGTAATTACGCTCTTATTGAACGAATCGAAGTAACTTTAAAGCCGGGATTCAACGTTCTTACGGGTTCAACCGGTACGGGTAAGTCCATAATAATAAACGCGCTTTCCCTTCTTCTCGGAGATAAAGGGGATATAGCTTCTATAAGGAAAGAAGCAGATAAAGCTATTGTTGAAGGAGTATTTTCTAATTCTCCGGAAGTAAGTAAAATTCTGAATGATTACGACATTCCTGAGGAAAGTGAACTTGTTATAAGAAGAGTGATTAATAGAAAAGGTGGGGGTAGGGTCTACATAAATGGTTCGATAGCCAATACCGATATTTTAAAAAATCTCGGGGATATTCTTTTTGATATTCATGGGCAGCATGAACACCAATTGCTTATTAACGAAGAAACTCATATAGATTTTCTGGATTATTATGGTAAGTTAATGAACGAAAGAGGGGTGGTGGGGGAAAAGTTCAAGTTATTGGGAGACATAAAGGATAAACTTTCGAAGATCGAATTACAGAAAAGTGAAATAGCAAACCGCAGGGATTTGTACGATTTTCAGAGAAAAGAACTTGAGTGTGTAAAATTCAGCCTGCAAGAGTATCTAGAATTAAAAGAAGAAAAGAAAAGACTCGATAATTTCGAAGAGATAAAGGAATTAGTTGAATATGCGACTTCGTTTATAAGTAATAGTGACGAGTCAATTCAAAGTAAGCTTTCTCTGATTACTTCAAATATTAAAAAAGCGGGTAAATTAGATAAGGCTTTAGAAAAAATTGGTGGAAGACTCGAAGAATCAAATTTGATTCTTCAGGACGCGTCTTTAGAGTTAGACAGATATAAAGATAGCCTTAATTATGATCGGATGAGACTTTCCGAGCTGGAAAGTATAGTGGATAAAATTGAAACCCTTAAAAAGAAGTACGGTAAAGATTATGAAGAACTCTTGTATATGAAGGAAGAGCTGTCAACTAAGATTTTTGATATGGAGTCTTTGAAAGAGAAAGAAAAAGAGTTGAAAGATAAGATAGCTAAAGTTCAAAATGAATTTGAAAAAGAAGCTTTAGATCTTTCCGATAAGAGAAAAGATATTTCTAAGGACTTTGAGAAGAAAGTAGAAGTAGAGATAAAAGATTTGGGTTTTGAGAAAGCGCATTTTAAAGTGGAGATAAAAGACAAAAAAGAAATTGATGGTTTGGGTAAGGATGAAGTTAGATTTTTATTCGAGCCCAATGTTGGAGAGGGATGGAATAAACTCTCCAGCATTGCTTCCGGAGGAGAGTTGTCACGGGTTATGTTAGCTTTAAAGTCTATTCTCTCGGAAGTGGATCGGGTCGAGGGACTTGTTTTTGATGAAATCGATGTCGGAATAGGGGGGAGTCTCGCGAAAAAGGTTGGGGAGAAGATGAAAGAAATAGGTGAAAGAAGACAGGTTTTATGTGTTACGCATCTTCCTTCTATTGCCGCGGAAGCCGATTCACACTTAACGGTTGAAAAAAAAGAGAGAGATGGTAGAACTATTACGGAAGTAAAGGAAATTTCCGGAAATGATAGAGTAGAGGAAATAGCCAGGATGATTTCCGGTGAAAGTTCGATCGAGACCGCAAGAAAACATGCCGCTGAACTTTTGAGCGGAGCCAAGCCATAAAACAGAGAATTAGTGAATCAGCTTGGAGATTTTTATGTTTGTTATCAGAAAAAAATTAAAAATATTACTTTTAATTCTTGTTACTTTTGGGTGTAATCGATGCTTCTTTTTATGCTTCTGAAAACCAGATGGGTAAAGATGGCCCAAAGCTACATTTCAATATTATACGATAGTTAAGCATATGGAGGGTAGGATGAATTCGAATTATATAGGAATGATTTTAGGAGGTATAATTCCCGCGATTATATTCGGACTTGGAGGTATTTTTGTTAAGGCAAGCAATCAGCAAGGTATAAGCTTTAATTATTTCACTCTGCTTTCCGGGATTGGTGTAATCGTTATTAGTATATTGTCGTTTATAGTATTTGAGGAGAAATCGATAAACATCAAGTCTGGTTTAAATGCATTTCTTGTTGGTTCGACATGGGCATGTGGAGTGCTTTTAGTTGCAATGGCTTTAACTAAGTATGATACTCCAATGTCGATAATCTCACCTCTTAATGGTACCGCGTGTCTTTTTACAGTATTACTTGCTCTATTTATATTCTCGGAATGGAAGGAAATTAATGCCATACGTCTTTTTATTGGTACCGTTTTGATAATAGCCGGAGCAATGTTGGTGTCAACATCTTCTAAAGAAAATAAAATACAAAGACTAAATTCAACTAATGATCAATTGAGTAGCGAATATTCCATTGATCAGAAGTGATTAAACAATAACAGTGTTAGACCTCTATATTAGAACAATATAGAGTGAATATTTATTCATTTTTTTCTCAAAAAAACCCCTTGACAGAGTAAGGAAAGTTTATATATTCCAGACGGGTTAATTAGTGATCAAAAAGAAAATATTAAAAATAAATAAGAGAAATTATGCAATGCCTGGTTCCAGGCATATTTTTTGGAATACTACTGGAATTTTTTACCTTAAAGAATTCAATTTATGGGAGAGGTTAACATATGTCAAATAACAGAAAGTTAGCAAAACTTGTTCTGAAAGACGGTTCTATCTTTGAAGGTTTTTCTTTCGGTTCAGAGAAATCGGTTA
>Ga0307419_10000791_pt1 | contig 16147 bp, 13 predicted proteins | sample SalMarWE160230MG_2_FD_202512 | JGI IMG/M metagenome (GOLD analysis project Ga0307419, IMG submission 202512) | Salt marsh sediment microbial communities from the Plum Island Ecosystem LTER, Massachusetts, United States - WE1602-30 | ecosystem: Environmental > Aquatic > Marine > Intertidal zone... | reverse complement strand
CCGAGGAGCTGGGCGGAGCCCTCACGCACAACGCCATCAGCGGCGTGGCGCACTACCGGGTCGAGGACGACCGCGCCTGCATCGCCCGTCTCCGTGAGCTCGTCTCGGAGCTGCCGCCGGCCGAGCGGCCCGAGCCGTCCGCCGCCGCGGCCCCCCCGGCCCGCGATCCCGCCGCCGCCTACGACATCTTCCCCGAGAACCACCGGCAGCCCTACCACATGGAGGACGTGCTCGACACGATCCTCGACGAGGGGACGCTGGAGGAGTTCCAGGCGGATTTCGCCCCCGAGATGCTGACCGGGGTGGGGAGCCTCATGGGCCGCCGGGTGGGAGTGATCACGAACCGGCGCGGCATGTTCCGGTCCAGGGATGGCGGCGCGCCCCGATTCGGCGGCATCGTCTACGCGGACAGCGCCGAGAAGGTGGCCTACTTCATGGACACCTGCGACAGGCACCGCATCCCGCTCCTGTTCGTCCAGGACGTGAGCGGCTTCATGGTGGGAACCGAGGCCGAGCACTCGGGGATCATCCGCGCCGGGGCCCGCATGGTCGAGTCCATGGCCTGCGCCCGGGTGCCCAAGATCGTCCTGACCCTGAACCACGCCTCGGGGGCCGGTTACTACGCCATGGCCGGCCAGGGCTTCGACCCCGACTTCATCTTCACCTGGCCCTCGGGGCGCATGGGGGTGATGGAAGGGGAATCCGCCGTGCGGGCCATCTACGGTCCCCGGCTGGACGCGGCGCGGGCCACGGGAGAGGAGCTGGACGAGGAAACGGAGGAGGCCATCCGGCACACGCGCGAGGAGTACGAGCGGCAGCTCGACGCCCGCTACGCGGCGGCCCGGGGCTTCGTGGACGCGATCATCTTCCCGGAGGAGACGCGCGACGTGCTCGAGCTGGCCCTGCGCACCACCCTCAACAACCCGGCGCCCCACATCGGCGCTTTCACGCTCCCCGACGATGCGTGAGGCCGGGGCGGTGAGGCACGCCGGCGGTGGTCGGCCGTGAGTCGTCCCGTGCGCATCGCCTCGGGGCAGGGCTTCTGGGGCGACTGGCAGGAGGCGCCGAAGCTCCAGGTCCGGAGCGGGCCGATCGACTACCTGATGCTGGACTACCTGGCCGAGATCACGATGTCGATCCTCCAGAAGCAGAAGGAGCGAGACCCGTCGGCCGGCTTCGCGCGCGACTTCGTGCCGCTCATCGCCGAGCTGGCGCCGGACCTGGTGGGGAAGGGCATCCGGGTCTGCTCCAACGCGGGCGGTGTGAACCCGGCCGGATGCCGGGAAGCCCTGGTCGAGGCGCTGGCCGGCGCGGAGCTCCACCGACCCCTCCGCGTCGCGATCGTGGTCGGGGACGATCTCTCCGGGCGCCTGGACGAGCTCCTGGCCGCGGGCCACGAGCTCCGCAACATGGAGACGGGCGAGCCGCTGTCCGCCGTGCGGGACCGGGTGCAGTCGGCCAACGCGTACCTGGGCGCGGCGCCCATCGTGGAGGCGCTCGGACGGGACGCGGACGTGGTGATCACGGGGCGCTCGACCGACACAGCGCTGACCTACGCCCCGGCCATCCACGAGCACGGCTGGGGAGCACAGGACTGGAGCCGGATCGCCGCCGGCATCGTGGCGGGCCACATCAACGAGTGCGGCGCGCAGGCCGCCGGCGGGAACACGTTGTACGACTGGCGCTCGGTGGACCTGGTGGAGCCGGGCTATCCCATCGTCGAGATGGAGGAGGACGGAAGCTTCGTGGTGACCAAGCACCCGGAGCTCGGCGGCCGCGTCACCTGGGCCACGGTCACCGAGCAGCTGGTGTACGAGATGGGGGATCCGGCCGAGTACATCACACCCGACGCGATCGCCGACTTCACCACGATCCGGCTCGAGGACGAGGGGGACGACCGGGTACGGGTCTCCGGGGTCGAGGGCCGGCCGCGCACGGACCGCCTCAAGGTCTCGATCGCCTACCACGACGGATGGAAGGCCACCGGGACCCTGACCTACGCCTGGCCCGACGCGCTCGACAAAGCGCGGCGTGCCGACCAGATCCTCCGCGGCCGGCTGGAGCGCCTCGGCCTCGAGTTCGACGAGATCCGGACCGAGTTCGTCGGGGCGGGGGCGTGTCACGGATCGAAGCTGGCGGGGCCGCCGGCCCCCGATCTCCCCGAGGTCGAGCTCCGCGTCTCGGTGCGGGCGGAGGGCCGCGACCCGGTCGAGCGCTTCACGCGCGAGATCGCGCCCCTCATCCTGGCCGGACCGCCCTCGGTGACCGGCTTCGCCGGCGGACGGCCCCGGGTCCAGGAGGTGATGGCCTACTGGCCCGCGCTCATCGAGCGCGGGGTCGTGGAGAGAGACGTGCGGGTCGAGATCGCCGAGGCGGGAGCGTGACGGCCGAACGGCGGCGCGCCGGCCGTTCGCACCCCGACATCAGCGGTCACCTCTGTCGGCGGGGGGAGGCGTGAAGGTCCAGCTGCGCGAGATCGCGTTCGCCCGCTCGGGCGACAAGGGCGACACCGCCAACGTGGGGGTGATCGCCCTTGTGGAGTCTGCCTATCACGTTATAGTGAAAGAGGTCACGGTCAATCGTGTGAAGCAACACTTCAGCCAAATCTGTCACGGCGAGGTGGAGCGCTTCGAGCTCCCGAACCTGCGCGCGCTGAACTTCCTCCTGCACGAGTCGCTGGGAGGTGGGGGCACGGTGTCGCTGATGCTCGACGCGCAGGGGAAGACCTTCTCGACCGCGATGCTGCGCCTGGAGGTGGACGCGCCCGAGGCGGTCGTGGAGGAGGCGCGGGCGGCCCGGTTGGCGGCCAGCGACGGAGGGGCCCCGTGAGCGACTACGAGCAGATCCGGGTGGAGCGCCACGCCGCGGACGGGACCGCGTGGATCGTCCTGAACGACCCGGACCGGCGGAACGCGCTCAACGCGGCCCTCGTGGCCGAGCTCAAGGATGCGCTGCGCGTCCTCGACGCCGACGAGGACGTGCGCGTCATCGGGCTCCGGGGCGCCGGGCCCGACTTCTGTGCCGGCGCCGACCTGAAGGAAGTCCGCGCCACCATGGACGAGGGCGCGCTGGCCAGCCAGGCGGACGCGGACGCCCTGGGCGAGCTGTTCGTGCTCCTTCGCCGCCTGAGGCGCCCGGTGGTCGCCGCCGTGCACGGCCGTGCCCTGGCTGGCGGGTGCGGCCTGGCCACGGCGTGCGATCTCATCGTGGCCGCAGAGGACGCGGAGTTCGGCTATCCCGAGGTCCGGCTCGGCTTCGTGCCCGCCATGGTGATGGCGCTACTCCGGCGCTCCCTGGGCGAGAAACGCGCCTTCGAACTGGCCGCGATCGGGGACCGGTTCGGGGCGCGGCGAGCCCACGAGCTCGGGCTGGTGGCCCGGCTCCTGCCTCCGGGGGAGCTCGAGGAGGGCGCCCGAGCCTTCGCCGCCGACCTGGCCGGCCGCAGCGCCTCGGCGGTGATGCTCACCAAGCGGCTCCTGTATGGCCTCGACGGGGTGGCGTTCGAGGATGCGATCCGGGCCGGGGCCGACGTGAACGCGCTGGCGCGGCTCACCGAGGACTGCCGGGCCGGGGTCGAGCGGTTCCTGGCGCGCTGAGGGTCCCGTGACCGTTCCGCTCCTGGTCCTCCTGTCGGTCATCGAGATGGCGTGCTGGCTGGCGGCCGGCCTGTGGAGCGGTCTCCCGTGGGTGGCCGAGGTGGCGATCGTCATGACTACGGCGCAGGGCGTGGGCGCGGGCCTCCTGTGGCGCCGATTCTGGCACATGGGCGCCATGAAGGCGATCTTCGGCGCCGGCGGCCGCTTCCTGGGCTTCGAGCTCGCGGTCGTGTTCGCAGCTGCGGAGGCCCACGCGGTCGGCGTCGGTTTCGGCGCGGGCGCGCCGGCCGTAGGCGCGATGATGCTGGCGCTGCCCGTGGTCCTGGCGGCTTTCGCGCTGCGCGGGGCCCTTCGGATGGAGCGGCGAGAGAAGGCGGAGGTGGAGCGTGAGCGACGTGACGACTAGCGGCGTGCCGGAGCGCGGCGGGCCCGGCGTGCCGCTGGCCTGGAGGATGGGTGCCTGGGTGGTGGCCGTGGCGGCCGCCGTGTGGGGAGCGTGGCTGGTCGGTCGGCTCGGAAGCCGTACCTCGATCACGGCCGGCATTCTGCTGTTCATGGTCGCCCTGGCCGCGCTCGCGGTGGCCGTGGCGGGCCGCACGTACGGCCCGTCCGAGGAGGGGCCGCTCGACCTGAGCGTCAGGCTCGGGATCGGAGTGCTGGGCGGTGCGCTGGGCGGCCTGTCCGCCGTGGCCGTCCTGTGGCTGATCGGAGTGGTGCACATTCCGGAGCTTCTTCACGTTTCGCTCGGGTTGCACGTGGACGTCGGCCGCTGGTTCCTGGGCGCCTGGAACGGAGCCGTGTGGGGTTTCCTGCTCGGCGTCGCCTTCCCCCTCCTCCCCGGTCGCTCGGCCGGCGCGCGCGGGGCGCTGTTCAGCCTCGTGCCCAGTCTGTGGAGCCTGTTCTTCGTCTTCCCCGCGCGCGGCGTCGGCGTGTTCGGCTGGCGCATGGGCGCGCTGAGCTTCCTCGTCGTCCTGTTCATCAACCTGGTCTGGGGCGCGGTCGCCTCGGGCTGTCTGGGATGGGCGGGCGCGACGGACCTGGCGCCGGTGGACCGGCTCCCGGGCGAGGCGTGAGCGCACATCGTGGCAGAAGAACTCGAGTCGGCTCGCTGGTGGCTCGGAATGCAGCTCCTGCTCGGGGGCCTCGGGTTGATCGCGTGGGGAGCCGGGGCCCTCTTCCTGCACGAGGACTTCCTGACCGGGCTCGGACTCGGGCTTCTCATCGGAGGGCTACTGCTGCGCTTCGGGCGCCGGGCCGCCGCCGGTCGCGGGACGCACGGGCGCTCGTGAGGGTCCGGACGGTGGGGCGCGCCGCCGCGGGGTGGGGGACGCTGACGGCGCTGCTCCTCGCCGCCGCGCCACTCGCTGCCCAGGGCTCCGCCGCGGCCGACAGCGCGCGGCCGGCGGCGGCCGACACGACCCGCGGCAGCGCGGCCCCGGCCGTTCCCCTCGGGAGCCCCGTCTCGGGCTGGGCCGTCCTGGCCTACGATGCGACGAGCGGCGAGCTCGGCTTGGTGGCGGCCACGGACCGCTTCTCGGCCGGCTCCGGGGTCCCGTTCCTGGACCGCGCGGCCGGCGCGGTGGCCGTCCTCGGTCGGCTCGACGCGGCTCGCGGCCGCTCGGCGCTGGAGACGCTGCGCGGCGGGGGCACGTCGGAAGCGGCGGTAGGCGCGGATTCGGTCACGCCGGGCCGGTCCGCCGGAGGGTCGGGTACCGGGAGCCGGGGAGTAGCGGGCGGCGCGCCCGCGGCAGGAGGCGAACCCGGGGCGGGCGGCGCGGGAGCGGCCGGCCCCCAGCTCGGCGCGCTCACGCCCGCCTGCTCGGCGGCCGCTCGCACACCGGCCGGCCTGGAACCCTGGAGCGGCTCCGACAGGGGCGTCTCGGGCGGCGGATGCTGGCTGGTGATGGGCACGGGCCTCGCCGACAGCACCCTTCTCGCGCGCCTGGAGTCGGCGTTCCGATCGGGCGGGGGCGATCTCCTGGACCGGTTCATGGACGTGCTCGAGGCCGCCGGGAAGGCCGAGGATGCGGCGCCCAGGAGCCGCTCGGCCGTGGTGTGGATCGCGGCCGCTCCGGGCACGCCCGGTCCGCTCGGGCGCGGCGAGCTCCACCTGCAGGTCGACGACGTGCAGCGGCCGGCGGACGCGCTGCGAGAGGTGGCCGATGCCGGCCGCGCCGACGCGCTGGCGGCGCACGCTGAGGACGAGGTGGACACGGGCCAGTTCCTGCAGGCGCTGGACCTCGCGAAGCGCGCGGTGGACATTGAGCCCGCCACGGCGCTGGCGTGGCTGGCGCGCGGCCGCGCCCTCCTCTTCCTGAACCGGCCGGACGAGGCGGAAGACGCCTTCCAGCGCATGCTGGAAGTGGATCCGTGGATGTTGCGCGTCCTCGGGGACCCCCTCACCGGCTCGATCAGGCCCGGGGTGATCCCCTACCGTCCGCGCTTGCTCCAGCGGCTCGACGTGTACCGGAAGGCCTTCTGGCCCGATGTCGATTTTCCGTCCGACTCCACCTCCTCGGGGGGCTGAGACCCCGCCCTTTCGACCCGGGTGACGCGGTTTCGACTTGATCCGGATGTGATGCCCGCAACGAGCGTGGAGCATGTCCGATCCTCTCGCGCCCACCCTGGCCGACGCCGAGGCGCTCCTTCGGCGGCACTGGGGACACGACCGGTTTCGTCCGGCCCAGGCACCGGTCGTCCGGGCCGTGCTCTCCGGACGCGACGTCCTCGCGGTGCTCCCGACCGGCGGAGGGAAGTCGGTCTGCTTCCAGGTGCCGGCGCTCCTGGCCCCGGGGCTCACGCTCGTGCTCTCACCGCTCATCAGCCTGATGGAGGACCAGGTCGCAGGCGCGCGACGGCGAGGCGTGGCGGCGGCGGCCCTCACCTCGGCGACCGCCCCGGCCGAGCGTGTCCGCATTCGGCGGGCCCTCGCCGCGAGCCATCTCCGCCTGCTGTACGTCTCACCGGAGCGGCTCGAGGCGGCCGCCTTCGACGAGTGGCTCGGCCAGACCGTCGTGTCTCGAATCGCTGTCGACGAGGCGCACTGTATCTCGGAATGGGGCCATGACTTCCGGCCCGCTTACCGGCGAATCGCCCGCGCCTGGACCTCCATGGGCCGCCCCCGGCCTCCGGTGGCCGCCTTCACGGCCACGGCGACGCCGGCGACACGACGGGACATCTCGCTCGTCCTCGACCTCCGGGAGCCGGCCGTGTACACGGGCCCGGTGGACCGCCCGAACCTCCGCTGGTCGGTCTCCCGGGCCCGGACCCTCCAGCAGGCCGCTCTCACCGTTCTCGAAGTGGTGCGACGCACGGCGGGGGCGGCGGTCGTGTACGCGCCGACGCGAAGCCGCTCGGTGCGCATGGCGCAGGCGCTCCGTCGTCTCGGGGCGGCGTCCTCGGCGTACCATGCGGGTCTCCCGGCCGAGGTTCGGGCGCGGGTGCAGGAGGACTTCCTGGCCGGCCGGGTCCGGGTCGTGTGCGCCACGAGCGCGTTCGGAATGGGGGTCGACCATCCCGCCGTCCGGCTCGTGGCTCACGTCGGGATCCCGGGCTCGCTCGAGGCGTACGTGCAGGAGGCGGGGCGGGGAGGGCGCGACGGGGAGCCGGCCAGCTGCGTGCTGGTCTCGCACGCCGGCGATGAGGCGCTGCAGCGCGCCTTCATCGACCGCGCGTGGCCGCCCGCGGGTCTCCTGTATCGCGTGTGGGACGCCCTCGACGCCCGAGAGCGGTTACAGCCGCTCGCGATTCGCCGGCGATGCGCGGGGCGTCCGTCGCCCGAGGCCGTGAGCTCGGCGCTCCGGCTCCTGGCCGAGCTCGGATGTGTGCGGAGGTCGCCCGGGCCCGGGGCTCTGTGGCGCCGGGGGCCGGCGGCGCTCCGGCGCCGGATCGATCCCGCGATCGTGACACGGGGCCGGCGGCGCGCGCTGGGCCGCCTGGCCGCCATGCGTCTCTACGTGACGACGTCCGGCTGCCGGCGAGCCCACATCGCGTCCTGGTTCGGCGACCCGGCGCCCCGGTGCGCAGGCTGCGACCGCTGCGGGCCGGACGCCGATCGCGTGGAGAGCCCGAGGCACGACCGGGGGGAACCGGAGCCGACGGCGGGCGTTCCGCGCCGGTGACGTGCCGACGCTATTTCACCGCGTCGAAGCGCTCCCTACATTGTGAGGCTGGGCGCTTTTCGCGACCCGATGGGCCCGCGAGAGCCGCGCACGCCGATGGATGAGACCTGACGACGGGACCTGACATAGATGAGCGAGTACGACGGGTACCTCGAGGAGCATCACTACATGCTCCGCGACATGGTACGCGAGTTCGCCGAATCCGAGATCGCGCCGGTGGCCGGCCGCTTCGACGAGGAAGAGCGCTTCCCGTGGGAGAACGGCGCCAAGATGGCCGAGCTCGGGCTGTTCGGGATCTCGATGCCCGAGGAGTACGGCGGCGCGGGCATGGACCTGCTCTCGGCCGTGGTGGCCGTAGAGGAGCTGGCCCGCATCGACGCCAGCCACTCCATCATGGTCGGGGCGCACACGTCCCTCTGCTGCACGCCCATCTCCCGCCATGGCACCGACGCCCAGAAGAAGAAGTACCTGACACCGCTGGCCAGCGGTATCGTGCTGGGAGGCTTCGGCCTCACCGAGCCGGGGGCGGGATCGGACGCCGGCGGCACGACGACCACCGCCGTCCACGAGGGCGACCACTGGGTCCTCAACGGCCGTAAGACCTTCATCACCCACGGCGGCGTGGGAGAGGTCATCGTGCTCGCCGCGCGCACCTCGCCCGCCGGCGGGACCCACGGGATCACGGCGTTCATCCTCACCAAGGAGACGTGCGACCTGGAGGAGGCGAAGCGGGTCGGGTTCGGCCACAGCGACGACCTCGAGCCGATGCCGGGCTTCGAGGTGGGTCAGAAGCTCCACAAGCTGGGTTGGAACGCCTCCGACACCCGCGAGCTCATCCTCGAGGACGTGGAGGTGCCCGACGAGAACGTGCTCGGGAAAGTGGACGAGGGCTTCCCGATCTTCCTCGACACGCTGGACGGCGGACGGGTCGGGATCGCGGCCCACGCGCTCGGGATCGCCCAGGGAGCGTTCGAGCTGGCGGTCCGCTATACGAACGAGCGCGAGCAGTTCGGCTCCCGGATCAACCAGTTTCAGGGCGTGCGCTTCATGCTGGCCGAGATGGCCACCAGGATCCACGCCGCGCGGCTCATGACCTACGAGTCCGCGCGCCTGCGGCAGGAGGGCCGGCGCCACAAGAAGGAAGCATCCATGGCCAAGCTGTTCGCCTCGGAGACGGCCATGGACGTGACCATCAAGGCCGTGCAGCTCCACGGCGGATATGGCTACACGCGCGAGTACGCGGTCGAGCGCATGATGCGCGACGCGAAGATCACCGAGATCGGCGAGGGCACCACCGAGATCCAGAAGATCGTGATCGCCCGCGAATTGCTCCGGGGACTCGAAGACTGAGTATCCGGACGGGAGATCACCATGCGTCGTGAGATCGTCATCAACGCCGCCGGGCACGAGACCCGCGTGGCGATCCTCGAGGACGGCAAGCTCGTGGAGTTCATGCACGAGCGCCCCGAGCAGGAACGGATGGTCGGGGACATCTACCTGGGGAAGGTCGAGGCGGTGCTCCCGGGCATCCAGGCCGCCTTCGTGGACATCGGCTCCGAGAAGTCCGCCTTCCTGCACGCCTCGGACGTGCGTGAGCGCGACGAGGACGAGGACGAGGAGGACGGCTCCGGCAACGGGCGGGGCCGGCGCTATCCCGCCATCCAGGACGTCGTCTCCCGCGGCCAGGAGATGCTGGTCCAGGTCACCAAGGAGCCGATCGGCACCAAGGGCCCCCGCGTCACCAGCCAGGTGTCGCTGCCCGGACGGTTCCTGGTCTACATCCCGCACAGCTCCCACGTGGGAGTGAGCCGCAAGATCGAGGACCGGGAGGAGCGCGCCCGCCTCAAGAAGCTGGGCCGTGAGATCCTGGGCGAGGGGAACGGCGGACTCATCATCCGCACGGTGGGTGAGGAGCTCACCCGCGAGGCGTTCGAACAGGAGCTTCGCTCGCTGCGCAAGTCGTGGGACAAGGTCCAGCGCCGCTCCCGAAGCATGAGGGCGCCAGCGCTGGTCTACCAGGAGGCCAAGCTCACGTCGGGGATCATCCGGGACCTGTTCACCGAGAAGATCGACCTTCTCACGGTGGACTCGCCGGAGGTGGCCCAGGAGATCCGCTCCTACCTGGGGCAGGTGAGCCCCGAGCTGCTGGACCGCGTGAAGACCTACAGCTCGACGACGCCCATCTTCGACGAGTTCGGGATCGAGGACGAGCTCCGCCGCGCCTTCCAGCGCCAGGTGGACCTGCCTTCCGGGGGCCACATCGTGATCGATCCCACCGAGGCGCTGGTGGCCATCGACGTGAACACCGGCCGCTACACGGGCAAGAAGGACCCCGCCGAGACGATCCTGCGCACCAACCTGGACGCGGCGCGCGAGATCGCGCGCCAGCTCCGGCTGCGCGACATCGGCGGCATCATCGTGTGCGACTTCATCGACATGGACCAGCAGGAGTACCGGGACCGGGTGCTCCACGAGATGAAGACCCACGTGGGCCGGGACCGGGCGCGCTCCAAGGTATTCGGGATCTCCGAGCTCGGACTCCTGCAGATGAGCCGCCAGCGTGTGCGCCCCAGCCTCTACCAGGCCATGACGGAGCCGTGTCCCGTGTGCGGAGGCACGGGCCGGATCCTCTCGCCCGAGACGGTGGTGCGGAGGATCGAGCGGGCGGTTCGTCGCGCCGGAACCTCGGGTGAGTCGCGGGACCTGACGGTGCGTGTCCATCCCGAAGTGGCGCTCTACCTCCTCGAGCAGGAGCCGGCGTTTCTGCACCAGCTGCGGGAGGAGGCCGGGATCGCCCTCGACATCCGGGACGACCCCCTGATGCAGGTGGACGAGTTCCGGCTCCTCGCGGCTCCTTCCGACCAGGACGTGACGGGGCGTTACGCGGTGGCGTGACCCGGTCGCGGGAAGGCCGGGTCACCGGTCCGCCGCTCTCGCCGGAAAGTTGACGGTGGTCCCCGCCGACGCCTATCTTGGACGGCTCGCAATAGACCCAGAGGAACCAGGACGAGCCCAGCATGTACGCGATATTCGAGGCCAAGGGCAAGCAATGGCGCGCCGAGCCCGGCGCGACCCTCAGGCTCCCCAGTCTGGACGCCGAGCCCGGCGATCGGGTGGTGTTCGACGACGTCCTCCTGACCGACCAGGACGGCGAGGTGGTCGTCGGCAGGCCCTCGGTGGAGGGAGCCGAGGTGGCCACCGAGGTGGTGCGCCACGGAAAGGGCGAGAAGGTCGTCGTATTCAAGATGAAGCGGCGGAAGAACTACCGCCGCAAGCAGGGTCACCGGCAGGCCTACACCGAGGTCGTGGTGGTCGACATCACGCTGGGCGGTGGGAAGGGCGCCGCGAAGCCGCGCAAGAAGACGGCGGAGCCCGTGGCCGAGGCCCCGAAGGCCGGCAAGGCCGCGAAGGCGGAGGCGGCCCCGGCCGGGAAGCCGGCCGCGTCGAAGGGGCCCGCGGCCGAAGAGGTCGTGGAGCAGGCGATCGCCGAGGCGGAGATCACGCCCGCGGCGGCCGAGCTTGCCAGGGAGAACGGCCTCGACATCTCGGCGGTGAAGGGCACCGGGAAGGATGGACGGGTCCTCAAGTCGGACGTGGAGAAGGCCATCAAGGCACGAGACGAGGGATAGCGGCATGGCGCACAAGAAGGGACTCGGCTCGACCCGGAACGGCCGGGACAGCAAGCCGAACTACCTGGGCGTGAAGAAGTACGGCGGGGAACGCGTTCGGGCCGGGCACATCCTGGTCCGTCAGCGCGGCACGCCGATCCACCCGGGCCGCAACGTCGGCCGGGGCAAGGACGACACGCTCTTCGCTCTTCAGGACGGGATCGTCACGTTCATGACCCGTCGCGGCGGACGCAAGTTCGTGAGCGTGGTGCCCGAGGCCTAGAGTGCCCGGAGCGCGCCGCCGGATCGCGGCCGCGCGCGGACGCTCCGAGACGGAGCCGCGGATGAGGCCCCGGTCGACCTTCGTTGTCGACCGGGGCCTCGCCGTTGCGGGCCGGACCGGGACGCCGATAGGTTCCGCGCTTCGGATCGTGGTACGACTCGTTTCGGGAGGCCTCGACGGCGTTGTCGCGTAGCCCATCGCGCCTGTGGACGTTCTCAGCGAGCCATGGCGGCCCGGCCGCCCCACTCCCACGGTCCCTCTCCAGCCACAGCTCTCGCCGCGCCCCGCGCGGCGCATCCCTCGACCACCCGTGCCTCGACGGCGCGAGAAGTCCGCGTGCCCGCCGATCCGGGGAGAGGAGGCTCCCGTGATCCACCGCTCCGCGTCAGCGAACCACGTTCTTCCCGTCCTCGCCACGATCGCCGGCCTGCTGCTCTCCGGTGCGCCGCTCCGGGCCCAGGCGCCCGCCGCATCGGACACGGCCGAGTTCTCGCAGCTCCACTTCCGCACCGTGGGGCCCGCCGGCAACCGGGTCTCGTCCATCGTGGGGGTGCCGGGCGACCCGGATGTCGCTTACACGGGGGCGGCCGATGGGGGGGTGTGGAAGACGACGGATGCCGGTCTGAACTGGAAGCCGGTCTTCGACGCCCAGGACGTCTCGCCTGTCGGCGCGCTCGCGATCGCTCCCTCGGCCCACAACGAGGTGTGGGCGGGCACCGGGGAGACGTGGCTGATCCGGCCTTACTACTCCATGGGTGACGGGATCTACAAGTCCACGGATGCGGGCCGGAACTGGAAGAACGTGGGCCTGGACTCGACCGGCCACATCGGGAGGATCGTCGTCGACCCCCACGACCGGAACCGGGTCTTCGCCTGCGCGCTGGGCCAGGTCTTCCGTACCTCCACCCACCAGGGCGTCTACCGAACGGAGGATGGAGGGAAGAGCTGGAAGAAGGTGCTGTTCGTGAACGACAGCACGGGCTGCTCCGAGCTCTCCATGGACCCGCAGGACCCGAACACCCTGTTCGCCGGCATGTGGCAGGTCCAGTACCGACGCTGGGGCATCTACAGCGGCGGCACCGGCAGCGGCGTGTACGTGAGCCACGACGGGGGCGAGAGCTGGAAGAAGCTGGTGGGAGATGGGCTCCCAGCGGCCGACCATCCCCTGGGCCGGGTGGCCGTGCAGGTGGCGCCGAGCGATCCCGAGCGCGTGTACGCACTGGTCGAGGACAGCACGCCGGAGCTGTTCCGCTCGGCCGACGGTGGAGCGCACTGGAAGCTCGTGAACCGCTCGCACATTCCCGATGAGCGGCCGCCCTACTACACGCGCTTCGCCGTGTCGCCGAACAACGAGAACCTGCTCTACTTCCCTTCGGTGTCGTTCTCCATCTCGCGGGACGGGGGCGAGACGCTGTACGTCCCCACGTACGATGGGTCGGACTCGACCGGGATCGCCTCGGCCGGCGGCGACACCCACGACATCTGGATCGACCCGACGAATCCGGACCGGATCCTGGTCGCGGGCGACCAGGGACCGAGCCTCAGCCTGGACCACGGTCACAGCTACCACCACGTCATCCTGCCGGTGGCGCAGATGTACCATGTGGCCACCGACAACGCGGTGCCTTACCACGTGCTGGGGAACAAGCAGGACGGCCCCTCCTATCGCGGTCCGAGCCGGACGCTCGGAACCGGCGGGTTCGGCTCCAGCGTCATCTCGGTGAGCGACTGGACCACCTCGGCCGGCTGTGAGGACGGCTTCCTGGTGGCCGATCCGACCGACCCGAACGTCCTCTGGGGTGGATGCGACAACGGCCGTCTGGACCGGCTGGATCTGAAAGACCGGTCCGAGCGCGACGTGACCGTGTGGCCGGTCTCGGGGCTGGGCTGGGCGCCCAAGCACATGAAGTACCGGTGGGACTGGAACTTCCCGATCGCCATCGATCCCCTCGACCACGAGCGGGTGTACGTCGGGAGCCAGATGGTCCACATGACGACCGACGGCGGCCAGAGCTGGAAGGTGATCAGCCCCGACCTGACCCGGGATGACTCGACCCACGAGGACAACTCGGGCGGGCTCATCTACGACAACCTGGTCACCTACGATGGTGCCACCGTGTACGCCATCGCGCCCTCGCCGGTGAAGGAGGGGGTGATCTGGGTGGGGAGCGACGATGGGCTCGTGCACGTCACCACCGATGGCGGCGCGCACTGGGCCGACGTCACCAAGAACATGCGGGGCCCGGGTCCCTGGGGGATCATCTGGCAGATCGCGCCTTCCCGCTTCGACAGCGCGACGGCCTGGGTGACCGTCAACCGCGAGAACATGGGGGACTACGACCCGTACGTATACGAGACGCGCGACTTCGGGAAGAGCTGGAAGCTGATCAGCGCCGGCCTCCCGAAGACCGTGAACGGCACGGTCAACACCGTCGTCCAGGACCCCGTCCGCAAGGACATGCTCTACGCCGGGACCAACACCGGGATCTATTTCACCCCGGACGACGGGACGCACTGGACCAGGCTCCGGAGCAACTTCCCATCCACGCTGGTCTCGTGGCTGACCATCCAGCCCACCTTCGACGACCTCGTGATCGGCACGTACGGGCGAGGGATCTGGATCCTGGACGACATCAGCCCCCTGCGCTCGCTGGACCGGGCCGAGGGCCAGAGCGTCTACCTGTTCTCGCCCCGGGCGGCGTACCGGTTTCGGCACACGGCCGACGGCCGCGAGCCGCCGGAGGGGAGCCAGGTGGAGGGGGAGAATCCGCCCTACGGTGCGGACCTGAACTTCTGGCTGGACGCCGCCACGAAGGACAGCGTCTCCATCGCCATCCTCGGCGCGAACGGAGACACGATCCGCACGCTGCGCGCCGCCGGGAAGAAGGGTCTGAACCGCGTGTGGTGGGACCTCCGCTACGAGGACGCGAAGAAGATCAGCTTCCTCACCCCGCCGCCCGACGCCCCGTGGGCGGAAGCCAAGCGGAAGTACTCGGCCTACGGCATCGACGCGCCGGAGCCGGGCCCGATCGTCGAGCCGGGGACCTACACGGTGAAGCTGTCGGCCGCCGGCCGGTCCCTCACGGGCTCGCTCGTCGTCCGTCCCGATCCGCACTCGCCCGGCACGGCGTCCTCCATCCACGACCAAGTGGCCTTCCTCCTGCAGGTACGGGGCGAGATCGACTCCGTGGCCGACATGGTGAACCACCTCGAGCGCACGCGCCGGCAGCTCCTGGACCTGGAAAGCGTTCTCTCGAAGGGCGCCGCAGGCGACACGAGCGTCCTGGCGGCCGCGCGCAAGCTCGGAAAGGAGGCCGTCGATATCGAAGGACGCCTGGTCGACGTCCGCACCACGGGCCGCAGTGAGGACATCTTCTGGCACCCGATGCAACTGTACGGGCGCCTGTCGTGGCTGATCACCGAGATGGACGGGTCGGCCGGCACCGGGAGCGGCGGGAACGACCAGGGTCCCACGGCCCAGCAGCAGGCCGTGAACCAGGAATTCGGGAAGGAGATCGAGGCCGTGGCCCGCTCCTATCGGACCTTCCTCGACACCGACACGCCGGCTTTCAACGCGGCCCTCGCGAAGGCCGGACTGCACGCGGCCATCGAGCCCTAAAGTCGCGCCGGACCCGGGTTGGCGCCTTTCGGAGCGCTCGGCGCGCCGGCCCGGGATGCCGGCCGCTGGCGCTCCGGGCCGGGTGGGTCAGCCCTCCAGCCGCGTGGCGGGCCGGAAGTCGACCATGCTCCGGCCCGTCGCGATCGCCGCTCCGAACGCCACGGCCGCCATGACGGCCGCCACGCCCAGGAGCGCGGTGGCCGGAAGCGGGGTCACGCCGCCCACCAGCAGGGGGAGCCCGCGGTCCAGTGAGGCGGCGAAGATCACACCCGCCGCCGTCCCGGCCGCCACCAGCCGGCCCGCGTCGGCGAGGACGAGTCGCAGCACGTCGCGACGGCGAGCCCCGACGGCGCGCCGGAGCCCCAGCTCGGCCGCGCGGGCCCGGACCCGCGCGCTCAGCGCGTCCGCCACGGAGCGGGAGGCGAGGAGGAGGCATAGCAGGGCGAGGCCGGCCGTGATCCCCGCCAGCCACCGGATCGGCGCGCCGCGCTCGTCCAGGAGCCGGTCCAGGCGGCCAAGGACGCGGACGCGGCTCCCGGGGGCCGCCGCGGCCACGCGTCCGGCCGCCGTGTCCCGCAGGAGGTCCATGCCCACCCCCGGCTCCGCCCGGATGGCCACGTCCGCCACGCCGGGGGCGTGCTCGAGAGCCGGGAAGTAGATCGCCGCTTCCGGCCGGCCGCCGGCGCCGAGCCCGGTCGGGGGCGGGGCCCGCACCACGCCGGCCACCGGGGCCCCGGGGTCCCAGCCCGCCCTCTGGCGGCCGGTCCACACCTGGCGGCCGGTCGGGTCGCGACCCTGGAAGAGGCGGGCCCGGAACACGGGATCGACCACCACATGACCCGGAGGGGGCGCTCCGGCCGCGGCGCCCCCTCCGGGAGAGACGCTCCAGCCGGCCAGGTCGAAGAAGCCCGGGCCCACGG
>Ga0307419_10000790_pt1 | contig 16156 bp, 18 predicted proteins | sample SalMarWE160230MG_2_FD_202512 | JGI IMG/M metagenome (GOLD analysis project Ga0307419, IMG submission 202512) | Salt marsh sediment microbial communities from the Plum Island Ecosystem LTER, Massachusetts, United States - WE1602-30 | ecosystem: Environmental > Aquatic > Marine > Intertidal zone... | reverse complement strand
TCCAATCTCGTCGTCAAACCTCTCAAGCCCCGCATAGTGCTGTCCAAAGGCATCGCTTGAAAAGAGAAGTTTATCCTCATTCACGTAAGTAAACATACTGTCCGGCCAGTGAAGCATCCTGGTCTCCATGAATGTTAAGTTCCGTTTTCCAAGGCTCAAATCTCCTCCATCTTCAACGGGCTGGTAGTTCCACTTCTGTGAGAAATGCCTTGAAAGATTTTTGTGACCCATTTTGGAGCAATAGAGTGGCTTATCTTCTCCTATCCTGTGCATTACCCTTGGTAATCCCCCGGAGTGATCCATCTCTGTATGGTTGCTGATTACGTAATCAATCTTCTTGGGATCAACTAACTGACTTATATTTGCAATCAATTCATCCGCAAATTCGTTTTTTACCGCATCAATCAGGGTGATCTTTTCATCCATGATCAGGTACGAATTATAGGTGGTTCCTTGATAGATGTAATACCCATGGAAATCCCTGATGTTCCAGTCAATTACACCCAACCAGTAGATGTCTTTCGCAATTTCTAAAGGCTTCATGTGTTTCTCCTTTCTTCCTTTTTTGATACCCTCGTAAAAAGTCGGTTTGTGCCTTTTTACTCGGCGGGGAAGGGCTACCCCTCCCCCGCCATTTGAACTAAATTCAAATGGTTCCACCCTCACCCTCCCGCTGTACGGGATTGATGGACATTTTACGAGTCCATCATTTTTTCAATCTATCTTTGCTCTGTACAAAAGAAGGCTGTTTGAAACGACCGTTATACTACTCATGGCCATGGCCAATGCCGCCAGGATGGGGTGTAGTTGTCTCAGAAAGCCGGGCAGAAATTCAAAGGGATACAGAACACCGGCTGCAACAGGAATAAGTATAATATTATAAAAAAAAGCCCAGAAAAGGTTCTGCCTGACAGTTCTCATGGTGGCCCTGCTCAGTTTGATTGTTTTTGCAACACCTTTCAGGCTACCGCTTGCAAGGATCACGTCGCCCGCTTCTATTGCTACATCCGCACCTGTCCCGATTGCCAGACCCACATCTGCTTGGGCCAGTGCAGGGGCATCATTGATTCCGTCTCCAACCATCCCAATCCTGTTCCCATCCTCCTGTAGTTTTTTGATCTTAGCGGATTTTTCTTCCGGCAAAACCTCTGCGAAAATCTCATCAATATTCACTTGAAAGGCAATTGCCTTTGCCGTCTGGATATTATCTCCTGTAAGCATGACAACCTTGAGATTCTGATTATGAAGTTCTTCAATCGCCTCTCTCGATTCAGACTTGATCATATCCGCTACGGCTATCAGACCCGCAAGTTTTTGTTGTACCACCACTAACATCACAGTCTTTCCTTGGTCCTGTAAAGACCGAATTTGATCCTTTGCGCCGTTAAGATTTAGCACTGCCTTATCAAACCAGTTTGGCTTTCCAACCGAGACCTCCTGGTCGTTAATTTTTGCCTGAACCCCGAGGCCTCTTGCAGCCCTGAAACCCTCGGGTTCAAAAAGATCAATCCCTCTTCTTTCAGCCTCTTTGACAATAGCCCGTCCTAACGGATGTTCGGATCCTCTTTCTACCGAGGCCCCAATTCTTAAAAGTTCTTCCTCATTTTTGATAATTGAATCAGAAACAATTATATCTACTACGGAGGGCTTGCCCATGGTAATGGTGCCGGTCTTATCCATAACAACCATATCCAGTTTGGTGGCCGTCTCCAATGCTTCACTGTTTCTAAAAAGCATGCCCTTTTCGGCACCCTTCCCGGTTCCCGCCATGATGGCCGTGGGTGTGGCAAGTCCAAGGGCACATGGACAGGCAATGACCAATACTGCTACCATTCGTATCATTGACGGCACAAATTCGCCGACAATCCCCCACCAGATGATAAAGGTCAAAAAGGCTATACCAATTACCGCCGGAACAAAGACCGAGGCAACTCTATCGGCCAGTGCCTGAATGGGTGGCTTGCTTCCCTGAGCCTCCTGAACAAGACGGATGATCCGTGCAAGGGCGGTATCACTTCCCACCTTTGTGGCCTCAAATTTGAGACGGCCCTCTCCATTGATGGTTCCTCCGACAATTCTGTCTCCCGGACTCTTGTCAACAGGGATAGGCTCCCCGGTCAACATGGATTCGTCAATACTTGATTCACCTTCAGTTATCAGACCATCCACGGGGATGCTTTCGCCTGGGCGAACGATGACTGTATCCCCCACCTTGACCTGGAAAAGAGAAATCTCTTTTTCTACCCCGTTCTCAAAGATAGTTGCGGTTTTGGGGCGTAGTCCGATTAACTTGCGTATGGCCCCCCCTGTTTTTCCCTTGGTCCTTGATTCAAGCATTTTACCCAGCTTGATCAGGGTTATGATAACGGCCGATGTCTCAAAATATACATGTTTCCCAAGGGAAGGATAAATGAGTAGTGAAAGGGAGTAAAAATACGCGACCGAAGAACCCATGGCCACAAGGACATCCATGTTGGCACTCTTGTTTCTAAGGCTCTTCCAGCCTCCGGTATAATAATCCCAGCCTGTATAGAACTGGACTGGTGTTGCGAGGATCAGAAAAAACCAGTTTACCCATGCGGCATGACTCCATAATCCAAAAAGGCCAAAGTCTCTTCCCATGCTAAGAAAAAAGAGAGGCGCGGTAAATATAACTCCCACAAGGAACTTTCGTGTCTGATCTATTATCTCAGCCTTACGCGCTGCCAGTTCCGCGTCCTCTCCATCAAGGGCCTCATCCGGTCGTATGGCCCCGTACCCAGCTTTCTCTATAGCGCTGATAATCTCTTCTATGGTAGTTATGCCCGGAATGTACTCAACAAACGCACGCTCGGTAGCAAAGTTGACAGACACCTGAACCACTCCAGGGACATTTTTCTTTAAAGCCCTTTCAATGTTCATGGCGCAGTTGGCACAGGTCATTCCAGTAACCGGGATGTCAACTGTTGCTTTTGCCACCCCGTATCCTGAACCATGAATGTTCTCTATCAGGTCCTCTATCTTAATCTCACTTGAATCATAAGTTATGTCAGCCTGTTCACTGGCGAAGTTGACATTTGCTTCTTTGACTCCCCTAAGTTTTTTGACATTCTTTTCAATATTAAGGGCGCAATTGGCACACGACATGCCGGTTATTGGGAACCTTATGCTTTTCTCTATCATTGGATTTACCTTAAACCGCCTTGCAAAATCCGAAACTTGATCTGTCGATGGAGATCTCAAAAAAACCCTGGCTCAGCTGATAAGGCAGGAGCGTCATTAATCCGCTGCAGGGTAATTAATCTCTTCCAAAGTCGATTTGATTTTTTCAATAGTCGCCGGTGCATCGTATTCAACGGTTACCTTTTTCGAGTCAGGGTCTCCTTCCACATTCGATACCCCTTCAATCTCGCTCAACTCGTTTTTGATAGTCATCACACAATGCCCACAACTTATGTTTGGTATAGAAAATATCTTTGATTCCATAAGGATTATGTCCTTTCAGTGGGTATGTCCGCCTAAAACAATAGTATTTTCTGCGCAATTACTTGGGCAATGACATAAGTTTATTGCCCAGAAGTCTGGTGTGTTCCATTTCCTGTTTTATAATGCCGTCAATTTTGTTTTTCCCAAGATGCACGGGGAGTAACTCCTTCATTCCCAGATAAAATACAATTGATTCTTTCTCACGATTAATTGCTTCGTGAAAGATTCTTTTCATTTTCTCTTTTTCTGTTAATTCCTCAGGCAGAATAAAATTCTCTTTCGCCTTTTCATCAAATACACGGAGATCAGCCAAAGCCCGAAGATAAAGGACCGATTCATGGTCAGGGTCGAAAACCGTCGGTTCACGTTCCTTATCAGACAGATCTTTTTTCATGGAAATGAAAACCTTTTCATGTTCATCTTCCATTGCGGCAAGATCAAGAAACAGTTGTCGAACAGCTACATCTGTGAAGTTTTCAGCCATCTCGCGGTAAAATTTTGCCCCATTTTTTTCAATTTGCTCGGCTATTTCGAAGACCTCATCTGCATTAAAATCATAGCCCATCGAATAATCGCCTCCTTTCATTATGTAACCATTGTTCAGCTACGCCGGCTTCAGGGATCACTTACTGATCTCTGGTTGCCTGCTGCTGAATGCGTTTGGGTTATCTCTGGTTTATCAAATATGCAGAAGCGGAGAGAGCTGCCTTGGCCCCTTCACCGGCTGCGATAATCACCTGCTTGAAGGGAATATTTGTAACATCACCACAAGCAAAAACGCCCGAAATACCTGTCCGGCACATATTGTCTATTACGATCTCTCCTTGCCGATTGGTTTCTAATGTGTCGATAACAAGATCGGAATTAGGCAAAAGGCCAATCTCAATAAATACACCCTCCACATCAAGCCTTTTTAGCTCTCCGGTTTCCAGCGACTTTATCTCTAAACCTTTAACCGCTGAATCTCCTGCTATTTGTAATGTGTCGTACTTTGTATGGATTTCCACCTTGCGCGAATTGTTAACCCTTTCTTGAAGTATCTGATCTCCTGTTAAAGGTGTCAATGATATCATGTAGATCTTGTTGGCAACCTTATCAAGGTCTATTACCGCCTCAAGGGCGGAATTTCCTCCTCCTATCACTGCAACGTCAGCGCCTGCAAACAGAGGGGCATCACAGGTGGAGCAATATGCTACCCCCTTGCCGATCAGTTCCTTTTCGCCGGGCACATTTAAAGGCCTTGGGCGTTTTCCGGTGGCAATTATAACGGTCTTTGTATGATATATCTTTCCAATGGATGTAGTGACCTTCTTTATTTTGCCTGTCAACTCAAGGGAAGTTACACCTGTACCTACAAGTTTTTCGATTCCGAAATTGTTCACATGTTCATCGAACTTTGCAATAAGATCGGCTGTTTCGATTTGGCTAAAGCCAAGGAAATTTTCGATCTCATAGGCGTCTGCTACTTGACCGCCAATGCTTTTACTTATAAGTAGGGTTTTTAGGACCTTTCTGGAAGTATAGACTGCGGCGCTCAAACCGGCAGGACCGCCGCCAATGATGATCACATCATAAAGCGGAGAAATCAAACCTTCCATGGTCAGACCCAATCTTTCACTCAGTTCCCCGGTTGTATATAGATTGACTAGGTCGCTGTAACCTCCTATCGGTTCGCCCCCTACCAGGATCTGAGGAGGGGTATTGCTGCCGGTTTTTTCCTTCATTTCTTTCCACTCTTTTGACCCGGCAAGAAACTTTATTTCTGCAAAGCCGATACCTTTCTCTTTCAGAAACGATTTCGCCTTAATGCAAAAAGGGCATCCTTCCATCGAATAGATAGTGACCGTACTCATAATTCCTTCACTTTCCTTCTGAAACTTCCGAGCTTTGCCTGAGACAATTTAGGGCCTGCCCCACACGATCACCGTCAAAGCCGACTATCACTTCATTGCATATAGATATCACCGGAACAGTGCGCGCCCCACCGGAAATCCCCATCATTTCTTTGAGAGCATCCTTGTCTTTGGTAACATCATAGGCAGTATACTCGACCCCCTTTTGCGAAAGAAACTCTTTCGCCATTTTGCAATACGGTCAAGTAGGGGTGGTATAGATCTTTACTTTTTCTTCCATTGTCATCAACTCCCTTATTTGTTTTGATAATTTATTTTTTGCCCACCTCTCTTTGGTTTCTAGGGCAAGTAGGTGAAAACAAAAATCTTTATTACTGCTTGTCAAACTGATCTTTAGACGCTCCGCAAACAGGACAAACCCAGTCATCGGGAAGATCTTCGAATGAGGTCCCTGGTTCAATACCGTTATCAGGATCCCCTTCTTCAGGATCATAGATATAACCACAAACTGTGCATTCGTACTTATCCATAGTCATCATCCTCCTTTTCTAATTTTGGTATCTACAATTTCCTATCGTGTATAAATGTATTTTCACTTTACTTATCCCAACAATAAATTTTGCTTCCTCTTACCTCCTTTCTTCTGTATTTCTATATCTACTGCGAACCGTTATCTTGTGGTGGACTTTAATCTTTTTGGGTTTAATTTCCCGCAGCTTGTCCGTCCTCGTCCGACGCCATAGGCTATGGCCGACGGTGGTCGCAGTAGCCTGCTACGGAGGATGGATCGAATCGCAGCGCAGATCCCACCCTGCAGGGCTGCGGGATAGTTAATTGTTCAATAAACCAATTTCTCCGGAGGCCTTCTCTCAGGAACGTATTTACGGGGTATTTTATTTTCATTCCAATCTTTTGAGACATAGAGATTGCAGTAACAGCTTCCATACTCCTCTACATCGGCCTCCCTATATATGCATGGGCAGAGGATATCTTTATCCATCTCACGATTACCTGAAGCTAATCTGCATGGACAGGACATATAGCCATAACGTTTTTTGTTTACTAAAAGGGCCTCAAGGAGTTCTATTACCCTTTCTTTGTCCCTGTTAAAGAAGTAACCCTTAGGTTCCTGGACCTTCTTCAAGGTCTCATATAGTTTTTCCGCCTCATTCATAATCCCAGGACCTCCCTTATTTCTTTTTCTTTAAATCCCACGATAACCTTATCTCCAATAATGATTGTGGGAAATGAACAATTAGGGTTCCATTTTTTCACGTCTTCAAGAACTGCGGCCCTTTCTTCCCCCTCGAGAAGGTCCACATCTTGAAACTCATACTGAACCTTGCAGTCATTCAAAAGCTTTTTTGTGGCCTTACAATGACTGCAAGTACTGAGGGAATACATCTTAACTCTGTTTTCCATACATTACATCCTCTCTTTTCACTCAATTAATAGTTAAATAAATGACATGATATAAATTTTAACATAGATTTATAATTGTTCTCGGACATCAGTGCCGTAATATCTGTGGCAGTGGCATTGTACATTTTTTTCTTTATTTGTTACAAGTTAGGCCGCTTCCAGCGCCCTCCTGTCACTCATATCCATAAGAACCCTTTCCCTGGCCTTATCAATGCCTAGAGCCTTTCTCTTCTTATCAATATGCGCGATCATCGTTTGGGCCATTTCGTGAGGATCTCTTGCGAACCCCCATTTACCATACCCCATTTCTTCCAGGCCCTCAAAAAGCAGCTTGTGAAATTTAGTCTCCTCAATAATCGGAAAAGTGACACCGAAGACCGTATATACACCTGAGGCCACAAAATAGTGCCCTATGGAGATGGCCTTTTCACTCATCCATTCGGGCGCGGCCCCTGCGGCAGGCAGATCCGCAATACAGTCACCAAGGCCTCCCACTTTTACCATTTCAGCGGCCGCGATAAGTATCCGGCTGTTATCAACACAGGATCCCACACCTAGTACGGGGGGCATACCCACAGCTTCGCATACTTCTCTCAGTCCGGATCCGGCCAGGTGTGCGGCTTCCGGTTTATAAAGGCCTGCTTTGGCGAGAGAGATCTGCGAACAACCGGTCTGAAGTACCAGGACATCGTTCTTTATCAGTTCCTTGACAAGTTCAACGTGCACATAATCATGCTTAACTCTCGGGTTTGTACAGCCTACTACCCCGGCTACACCCCTGATCCTGCCGTTGATAATATTGTCATTTAGCGGAGTATAGGAGGCCCTGAAGGTCCCGCCTAACATGTAATTGATGTATTCGTGGGAAAAGCCATGGATACCCGTTGTCTTTTTCTTTGGAATCTCAACAGGCAGGCTACGGTTCTTAAAACGCACAATGGCCATTTCAACAATAGCATCCGTGCATTTCCGCGGATCGTGTTCCTCGAATTCAACATGCTCTGCACCCTCAATATGGCACCTCGGATTGGTTGTAAAGAGCCTCGTCCCATAACACTCGGCCACCTTGGCCAGACCCTGCTTGATGCACTGTACGTCCACGCCCATGGCATCCACAGCCCCTGTGATCAGAACCGCTTCTGTTGACATGAAGTTGCCCGCATGGGGTATCCCGTGTCTGGAGAGCATCTCAGCACCGGAGCAGCACATGCCAACCAGATTTATACCTTCCGCTCCAGCATCCTTGGCCGCCTTGATAAGAGTCGGATCGTTGACCGAATCCAGCATGGATTCGAAAAGATTAGGTTCATGCCCATGGATGATTACATTAACCTGGTCCTCTTTCAGACAGCCCATGTCTACATCAGCCCTTACCGGCGTGGGGGTTCCGAAGAGGATATCCGAAATTTCTGTGGCAACCATAGAACCTCCCCAGCCATCGGACAGGGCGGTCCTGGTGCATTGTTTGGTGATGTTTTCATAGTGCTGATCCACACCCATATGGGTTCTGTGCATCAATTCCATTATTTCACGCATCGCTCCCCTTGGAACAACTCCATGCTTTCGCCAGGTCTCCAAGGTTTTTTCGGGAACCCTTTTGGCAAATGGGATTTCACCCTCGACCTGGATATAGGTCCGTTCCAGCTCTCGGTAAAGGTCTCTTGCTATATCTTCTATCTCCCGGCCTTCGACTTCAATGCCTATCTCCCTTGCCAAATCTTCCAGTTTGATGGGATCCTTTATATTATAATCCTTGATATTTCCGTTCACCACCTCCCTGAACACGTCCAACATACTCATTCCATGATCAGTATGTGCGGCGGCCCCGCTGGCCACCATGCGCGCAAAATTTCGAGCTTGAATAGTATCGATGGTGGCTCCGCATACACCTACTTTCCCGTAAGGGTCTTTGGAGTTTAACCGGCAGGGTCCCATAGAGCAGTGCTTGCAGCAGGCAGAGTCGGCGCCGATCGGGCACGCCCTCATGGTATTTGCGCGGTGGAAAGCGGTTTCCACACCATCCCTTTCGGCCTTTTCAAGCATCTGTGCTGTTGATTCACATATAGTGGTATCTTTAATATTAAGGACTTTCGTATCTTTTTTCATTTTCGTTTCCTTTTCCATTATATATCTCCTTCGTGGCCTGACTTTCCCTTCATGGTATTAGTAAATATTGATGTTATCAAATCGCCCTTTTCCAAAAAGCGACGACTCCATCTTTGCCGAAAAATATCTGGACGAGTTCCCAGCTCTGGGCTCCCCTTTCGTTCAGAATTTTTTCCAGCACTTCTGTCTGGTTCAAGGGAAGTTGGTCAACATTGCATTCGCCTTCATTCGTACAAAAATAAACAAGATGAGTGAACTCATCGGCAGGATGTTTAGTTATTTCGTATTCAAACTGTCCCATAGAAACTCCTTTAAGGAATCAAATCATTTTTTTAATGCCTTTTGGTAACTTTTGGGTTCTATCTTATACAGATTTACCCTGAGGATAGTACAGATATACCCTTGTCCTCTATTCCTATTACAAAGGCCCATGTTATATCTAAACACAGGGCTCTATTTTTCAAGGTTTAGCCGGAGAAATTTTCATTCCCTACATTGCTAATCAAGAAGGGATAATGAAATCTATCGGAGATTCATGCAGTATTAACTTCCGGTTTCAAAAGTGCATTTCGTGAAATCAATCTCTTGGCCACAACCTGAGCACTTGTGCTTTTTGTCGAACTCGTCGGAAAAAATCTCTTTTTCCTTTCCACAATTGGGGCATTTACAGGTAAATGCCTTCAGATCTTTAAACTGCTCCCATCCGGGGCAATGCTGCGGTGTTGACATGACTGATCACCTTTCAATTCAAATTAAAAATTCTAACCTAAGATTGACAACCTCGTAAAAAGTCGCTTCGCGCCTTTTTACTCGGCGGAGGAGGGCTACCCCTCCCCCGCCATTTGAAGTGAATTCAAATGGTTCCACCCCCACCCCGGTCCGGGGCTTAACCGCCCTCGGACCGTTGATGGACTTTTTACGAGTCCATCAAGCTTCACTCAATTTTTTTCCAACTTCACGGCCATAATCCTGTGCCATCTGGATGCCGCCCCCAAGTGAAGCGGATTTCAGCCGCAGCGGCCCACTAACCATGTTCATTTTAAAAATATTTGCCATGGTATCAAAAATGCGGTCCGGCGCTTCACCACTCCACCCAAAGGCCCCGAAAGAACCTCCTACCTTGGCTTCAAGATTTGCCTTTTCAGCCAGAAAAAGCATGGTTTTCATACCTTGCATCATCTCACCATGGTAGGTGGCAGATCCGAAAACATATGCATCATAACCCTCAAGGTCGGATTCCTTTTTGATGCCGGTGATGTTCTTGACTTCTGCCTCAACACCTTCAAAACGGATCCCTTCTGCGACCAGTTCTGCGATGTCTTTGGTTTGTCCACTTCTTGTTGAATAAACGACGAGCGCTTTTGCGGTTTTTCCGTTCGTCATAGCCATTATCCTTTCCATAAACCGTGAACATTACAGTATTCACGAGCCGTTATCTGATCAGCATCGATATTGAAGATCGCTTCAGGGGCCTCTCCGGGATTGAGAAACTGCCGGTAGGCCTTCCCGTCTGCAATAATCTCAACCCATTCGATATAATGTTTTTCTTCCATAGGGTGGGCTATATCTCCAACTTTCACTTTAAACCCGTCCGCAGTTTTTTCAACTACTGGTACATGCTTTTCCTTGGCAGCATCCACTGTATTTTCTTTGAAAAGTTTCATGGGCTTGCCACAGCAAACCAGTTCCCCTTTACCGCCATGCAATACCTCCACTATGTTGCCGCATACTTCGCATTTATAGATTTCCAGTTTTTCCGCCATTTTTATTCCCTCCTCTTTTATTTGACTTCGGGTCGAATCTAGACCCGGCCGTCATAATTGTTTTTTCATAGACACCTATTCGAACTTGAAAAATTCCTCTTTTTTAGCTCCGCAAACCGGACATTCATCCGGGAGTAACCCGTCTGATACATAACCGCAGACGCCGCAGATATAGTAGGTAGCCTCCCGTTCCTCCATGAGGTGGCTCATTGCCTCCTTGTAGAGTTTGGAATGTCCATTCTCCACATCCCTGGATTGGCTGAAGATCGAGTTCGCGGTCTCGTCTTCTTCTTCCGTAGCAAGTTTGATGAATTGCTCATAGGCTACACCGGCCACCTGGACCTCGGATTCAAAGCTGGCCTTTAGGTTTTCCTCCGTGCTTTTGATCTCCCTGAGCATACGCAAACACCGTTCACCGTGTATTTCCTCCGAGCGCGCAATGACCCTGAAAAGCTTCGCGATCGGTAGATATCCTTCCTGTTCCGCTTTGTCGGCATAGATTTTAAGACGAAGTGCGGCCTTGGCTTCCCCAACATAGGCCTCATAAAATGCGTCCTTGATCCTTTCATCCATAGCTCAGCCCTTTATACACTTGAAGATAAATATTTAAATAGACATAAAGATCTTCAATTTCTGAACCAGAAAACGGCAAAGGGCCGTTTCCGGCCGGAAATTAATAGTTTTCACCTAACAACTCAAAGTGAGCCTGCGGGTGTGCACAGGCAGGACATTCCTCTGGTGCCTCTTTCCCCGCATGAAGATATCCGCAGTTTCTACAGCGCCATACCACCTCTTTATCCCTCTTAAAGACACGGCCTGTTTCAATATTTGCAGCAAGGTCCAGATATCGCTTTTCGTGCTGCTTTTCGGCCACAGCGATTGCTTCAAAAACACCGGCAATGGTGTCAAATCCTTCTTTCTTGGCGGTCTTTGCGAAATCCGGGTACATCTCGTTATGCTCGTAGTTCTCTCCCGCCGCAGAGGCCTTGAGGTTTTCCAGGGTGGTCCCGATCACACCTGCGGGAAAACTCGCTGCAATCTCCACCTCTCCGCCTTCCAGGAATTTGAAAAGCCTCTTTGCATGTTCCTTTTCCTGGCCGGCCGTTTCCTCAAAGATTGAAGAAATTTGAACGAAACCATCCTTCTTGGCCTGGCTGGCAAAATAGGTGTATCGGTTTCTTGCCTGTGATTCGCCTGCAAATGCGGTTAAAAGGTTTTTCTCTGTTTGGCTACCCCTTAAATCGCCCATTTTATTGCCTCCTTAGAGTATTGTAGTGATGGAGTGTCGGAATGCTCCAACTCAACTTCCTTCTGCAGCCACAGACCCAGGTCCTGCAAGGGGCCTGAACGATTTCTTGCTGGCCCCACAGATCGGGCATTTCCAATCCTCCGGAAGATCCTCAAATAGTGTGCCTTTTGGAATCTTTCCCTTTCTGTCTCCCTTGTCAGGATTATAAATATACCCGCAATTAACGGTCTGACATTGCCACATCTCTTCCGGTGCCGCCATTTAACCCTCCTTCAAATTAATTCAGATTTATCACAGGCTTCCGCTTCCCACACAAACCTGTTTCATTTTTTCCACCATCCTTTTTTGATATGAACCTTTTTTTCAGTTTCTGCAAGTTGTCTGATTTTTAACGCTGAGTCCCTCAATACGCCATAGAGTACACCGCAACCAGTGTCTTCTCGCACGGCATCACCTCGATCTGCCATATCCAACATTGCTTTTGCCAGTTCTATCGTCTCCCTGATGCTTTCATCACATGGCCTCATCCTTTGATCCCTCCGGGGGAAATTTGAAATATTTCAATTTTATAAAAGATCAAGATCTGTGCCAAAATCCAATTTAGCAGGAAGAAAAGCCCAAAATACCTTTAAAATTGGGCAGTTAAATTGAATGGTTTCTTTGCTGGAACCAGTTGGATGACCACTCAGGATGTTTTACTTGAGACACAAGTGTTTCAGGGCGAGGGTCAAGGGGTTAACCTTTTGATATCGCAGGAAATATAGTCATCATGTTAAAGGCCGTATATTGAAGATATGTGACACAAAACCCGTCGGCACATGGAGGTATTGTCATGGTTTATGTCTAAAAATGTATAAATCGTTATTAATATAATAGGGTTACAGGATGGCGGGGACGGATTTGCGGTGTAAAAAGGCCGTAATCGAACCCTGAAGAAAGGATGGGGATGTCTCATGTTAGATACTGAGACATATATGTATCATGAGACATTCAGGGAATCAGAGGGGAGGCGGGTAATAATGAGTAAACTCTTTTTCTACCATTCAGGTGTCAAAGACCGAACTGCTGATTCAAAATTTGTGCTGCCCGTTGCCGCAAATTTTTCGTCTTCCTCTAACACCGTATCATTGCAGGAGCACAAGAGCTCACAATGGCTGATGACCTCATTTTCTGCCATTAATATGCCGAAACCCTTTAAAAGGTTTTCATCAAAATGAACCACCGCGATCTCTCTGGCCGTCTTGGGCCCTTGCTCCAGGATCTTCAGGATATCCCCACATCGTTGGGTATGATGTGTGATTAATTCATCCGCTCTTGTTATCAGATTGATATCATTCCACTGTCCATTATAAAAAAGCCGATGTGCGGGAAGTACAACCGGTTCTGTTAATTCCTTCGCGATCGATTTCAGTTTTTTAAGTGAACTGATATAGGCCCTCAGACCGTAAACAGAATGTGCGTAAGGGTAACGGGGTTGAAGTATGTCGCGGACATTGTCAAAAATCTTCTCCTGTGACGGCCAGGGGGTAATATCAGGCAGCACTGTGTCGCCCACAAGGAGCGCTTCACCTCCTATAACTATGGCCAAAGAGTCCGGGCTGTGTCCCGGAACGTGATAAGCCAAGGCGTTTCCGTCCAGTTTGTGGCATCTGTCTTTGATTGTGTCGATTTTTAGGCTGCTGCGTGACCTTTGATATTCAATGCAATGTTCCGCTGAAAAGGACTCAGGCATGAAGCACCGCCAGCATGATGCAGGAAAATTTTTTCTGACATTGGAAGGGGCTCTTTCTGGATAGTAACGAATAAGCCGGTCGTATATGTCATGGGCCTTGACTCTCACTTTGGTGTAATCCACTATCTCAGCCAGTGAGCCGTCATGGTCTTCATGTCCGTGACTAACAATAACAAAGTCAAGATCCTTCCCCGAGACACCGCCGGAACTCATCATCTCAAGAAGCTTCCCGCCCATACCGAACTTTCCGGTGTCCACTAGAAAGGGCTTATCACTCATAACAACATAATTCCAGGTGGGACCTAGGGCCCATTCCCCTTCATAGGCGTTTTCGGTAGGACAACCAAGGATCTCATGGCCTGAAGGCAGCTTTATTCGAATGAGCATGCCATTTCCATTAGCATCTCCTTGCCGTATGACCTTAATCATGTCCTGTAACATCAGTTCGTTTCTCCACAGCTATTTTTATTTTTCCGTCTTATTTTTCTAACAGTGTTCTCGCACTAGTTTTATCTACTATTTTTTTAACGATCGATTTTCCGTTTATTTTTGAGATAGGGTTGTCTCATTCGATATGCGGAAAGTCGGAGAGGAACCTATAAAGAGTGGCACGACCTACACCGAGTATCCTTGCGGCCTTTGCCTTGTTTCCTCCGCTCTGGGTCAAGGCATTCTGTATGCTTTCGGGGTCAAGCTTGCGGGAAGGGCCGCGCGAGGATCGGGCGTTTTTCCATTCTTGCAGTTCCATCGGAAGATCTTCAGGTTGAATAATTTTGCCTTTGGCCTTTACAAGGGCAAAGTGTATGGCACTCTGAAGCTCCCTTACATTACCTGGCCATGGGTAGTCGATCATGATCGCAAGAGCCTCTTTGGAAATACCGAGCGTTTCCTGGCCTTCCCCAAGACCCTCTTTTAGAAGGTGCTCGGCCAGCAGGGGGATATCGTTCTTGCGTTTACTGAGAGGCGGAAGGTGAATAGGGACTACATTAATCCGGTAGTATAAGTCATTGCGGAAATTACCCTTTTTCACCTCACGTTTAAGATCCCGATTAGCGGCACTGATGAGGCGCACATCCACAGAGACAGTCTCCTCACCCCCTACACGCTCGAATGTGCCTTCCTGAAGGACCCTGAGCAGTCTTACCTGAACGGTTTTCGGCAGGTCTGCTACTTCATCCAGGAAAAGGGTGCCGCCATGGGCCAGCTCAAACCGGCCTTTTTTATCCCTCACTGCGCCTGTAAAGGCCCCCTTTACATGGCCGAAAAGCTCGCTCTCCAGCACTCCCTCCGGAAGGGCGCCACAATTGATGGGTACAAAGGGATTGCCTCCTCGCCGGCTTTCATTGTGAATAGCAGCAGCCACCAATTCCTTTCCTGTACCGGTCTCACCGGTAATGTGGACAGGATAGTCGTTTGTGGCCATATCAGTTATCTGCCTGTAAATTTTGAGCATCTTGGGATCCCGGCCTATTATCCCGGCAAAGCCCTTGAGGTCCCCGGCCTGTATTTTCAGGCCCATCAGGTCTGTAATGTCGCGGAAGGAGGCTATAACGCCAACCAAAGCTCCCACATCATCGCTCATCATGTTTATACTCATTTCAAGCCGCCGGGCCTGCCCTTCCTTGGTAACGATATTAATAGGGTAGGATATCTTTTCCACGTAATCTGGGGAATCTTCCTTAAAAAAGCATCGTGCACCGCAAAGAGGCCCTCCAAACGCCTCATGACAGTCCTTTCCGAGCACATCGCTCCTCTTATAGCCCGTTATTTTTTCCGCAGCCCGGTTGAAAAAAAGGATTTGTCTGTCTCTATTGTGGGCTATTATCCCCTCAGTGAGGTTGTCAAGGATATCTCTCAGGTTTTTTATGACTGTCAGGTCTTGATACAATTGGTAAAGTTGGGATTCGGCAAGCTCTTTGAACCTTAAAATAAGATCTTCATAGCGTTTTTCGTATCTATTTTCCTTTGAATCGAGCACGCAGATGGTGCCAAAGACTTCACCATCAGGCAAGAGAATGGGAAACCCCAAATAGGAAATCATTCCCAATTTTATGTCGGGGTTTTTATCCCATTTTTTGTCTTTCAAGGCGTTTGGAACAATAAGTCTTTCTTTTCTTTTTATTACTTCCTCACAGTAAAGACCGGTCAAGAGCTCTCTGTCCCCAGCCTTGTAAGGGTTACTCTTCGATCCACTTGAACTGAAGACTTCTATATAAGGATGATCGACCTTCATAATTAGGGCACAAGGAACATTGATAATCTCCGCCATTGTATCCACAATCTTCTTCCAGCTATGGACGATCTCATCAGATATCCCGAGATATTCCTCTCCTGTCCACTGTTTGTTCCAAAATTTCAAGGGCACGTATCGGGAATTTGAAATTTTGTCTTTATTAGTTGTCATCTATGAGTGACCTTATTCAGCATCGCTTATTTGCGACCTGATTGCCAAAAAATGAGCCTTTTTTGAGTCTGCTGAGAGGGGCTTTAATTAGCGGAACTATTTTATTACAATTATTACAGAAAATACTTGAATAGTCACCAATTTTTGTTGCTCCATATGACC
>Ga0307419_10000789_pt1 | contig 16180 bp, 13 predicted proteins | sample SalMarWE160230MG_2_FD_202512 | JGI IMG/M metagenome (GOLD analysis project Ga0307419, IMG submission 202512) | Salt marsh sediment microbial communities from the Plum Island Ecosystem LTER, Massachusetts, United States - WE1602-30 | ecosystem: Environmental > Aquatic > Marine > Intertidal zone... | reverse complement strand
ATTGGTATAATTTCTTTATCTGGTTTCATTCTCCTGAAGCGATGAACTCTGAAGCGGTTAAAATAGAATGAATTTAAATTGTATCGACCTCAATTTTTATAAATACCATTTTCCTTAAGATAAGTAACCGACAAAAATTAGTCGTTCAAAAACAGAATCTCCAATAACCCGGGATTCCTGCCAACTGTGTGTGTACACCCTATCTTACTTAAACTGGTTTTTCCCTTTGAAGCTCTGAATTGCCGATGAGGAGTAAGTGTGTTGGCAGGGATCATCTTTTTATCCTTATATTTTAAACCAACTTAAATTATTTAATATGTCTAAAAAGGATCGGGTTTTGGACTCTTCCGATCTGACAACTTAAACGTTTTTCTTAACAAGATAAGAATACTAATGGATTCGAGATCCATTAGGGTTTTACAGTTTTTCCTTCAGCCCCCCACTTTTTCTTGCAAGAACCAAGAGATTCTTGTTGTTGGCGCATTGGCTAAATACCACCTATGAACCATTCGAGTTATCCTTTAAAAATGTTATGATTTGCTCTGAATCCATTAAGCGTTGAATGGGGTACTCCAATGCTTGTCACACCCTCAAATCATGTTGCTGTATTGCCACTTGATGTGGCAAGTAAAGTTAAGAAAGCAATATTTATAATTATATCGTAATCATGGAGTATTTTGTTTTAAGAACCCAAGAAATCTAATGGCTAATTTTCTTTTTCGCTTATGAGGATGGCGTGATAATTTTATAAACATATTCTCGATTTTTAGTTTTATATCGTTATTAGTGCCCAAGTCGGAAAATTGTAAAACAGAGTGATAGATAGCGTGAACTTGTTCAGAAATTTTCTTATTTTTTAAAAAATAGATGGATCTTTCGACTATCTCATCTTCATCGGATTTAAGATTCTGGAGAACCGAAAGTGGATTGATTTTAAAGATATCATTAATTTTAAAGATATCTTCCTTTCCATTTAATTCACTCTTAATTTTAGAACCACAAATTTGATATTTTATTCGAAATCGGAATATATCATACTCCATGACTTCATTATACTTGCCTTTTCTAAGATATTTTTTCCAATATCTCGTCCAAAACACTGATAAATGTAGTATGATTTCCAAAAAATCTTTAATTTTTATAAGTTTAGATGGATAATCATAACTATAAAATCCATCAAGGATGTCATTAAATAAGTCCTGATTGGCAAACCACCATTTTCTAAACCAATACTTACGATAATTTGCAGTCAGTAATTCTTCGAATACTACTTTTATGGATTCTAATTCAGGACAATCTTTTCCGTCTATTTCAAGCATCAATTTTTTTAGGTAACGATTTGATTGAAGATCCACTTTTCGGTTCACCTCTCTGAAAAGATATATAATATATGAACTTTTGGAGATATAATTGCTCGTGAAAGCTAGTTTATATAACTGTAGTTTAAGTGCAGAAGGTAAGTTCCTTATTTTTTCAAAATCAAACTGACAAAATAATGCATTCAATTCATCATTATCCAGTTCATTTAGGTATTTTTGATTCGTTAGAAAGGATATCAGCTTAAGATCCCCCTTCAAGAATCTATTAATAATTTCCTCTTTGTATTTATTTATAGCGATTGGATCTCCTGCTTTATAAAGTTTTTTGAGTATCGGAAATGCCAATCTACTAAAAAGCAATCGTGTATCGTAATCATGCTCAGCCCATGCTTGCAAGTTGGAACAACACCCCCAAAATTGCGTCTTTCTATCATATTTATTAATTATATGTTTTAAATCGAGAGGCTGTATTATCTTTATTCTATTGTTAGATATCTGGTCTCCCTTGATTTCTTCTAACACTATTTCTGACAAGCTATTTACTCTTTGTCCATAAGGATACTCGGTTGACCAACCAAGCATGTAGATGACGTCATCAATTGATGCCGGAGATCTATTATGCGTGTGCCTACCTTGTAGCATCATAAAATCATAAATCGTCAAATTTATGAATACAGGTGCTTCTCTTCCAAGTTTATTTTTAACATAAATATTGATTTTTTCCTCCGATAATTTGACATTGAGAAATTCATTGATCTTGAACTCTTTTACATGTATGCTAATGTATAATTTTTTGATTCGCGAAAAGTAAACATCCATCACGTGAATTTCGAGAATTGGGTTATGCTTGATTTCATTCATGAGTAAGTCGGTTCCTGTAATCGAGTAGGTTCCTGTAATCGATTTAACAAAATTAGAAAAGGCATAAAGTTTATTGATTGCATCGTGCTTGACTTCATCATCTAACATTGCCTCTACCGAAGTTAGAAGAGTGCGAATTTTTTCTCTCAACAAGTCAGTTCCTCTAAGCACAAAAATCAATTCACTAAACACATTACGCTTAAAATAACCACCTAGCATTGTCTCCACCCAAGATAAAACACCAGAAAATAGTGTTTCGATTCGCGAATAGAATGTATCCGTCATGGCGGTTCCTTTAAACGCAGAAAGCAGAGCAAGAAACATACGAACCTTGTCCCAACCATCTGGCCAGTTCTCCACTACAGTTACAAGATCACCAAAATTTTCTCTCATCACATCGGTTTCTTTAATCGCAGACACCAAGTCAGAAAATGCTTCATGCTTGTCCCAACTATCTGGCCAGTTCTCCACCGCAGTTACAAGATCGCCAAATTTTTCTCTCATCAAGTCGGTTCCTTTAATCCCCGAAACCAAGGCACGAAACCTATGCTTACCCTCATAATATGGCATTGCTTCCACCATAGTTAGAAGATCGCCAAATTTTTCTCTCATCAAGTCGGTTCCTTTCATCCCCGAAACCAAGATGCGAAACGCATCAAATTCACAATATTTCATAGTTTCCACCGCAGTTACAAGATCACCAAATTTTTCTTTCATCATATCGGTTCCTTTAATCGAGGACACCAAGTCAGAAAACGCATCAAGTTTATTTTTAAAATATGACATTGCCTCTACCATAATTAGAAGATCGGTAAACTTTTCTCTCATCAAGTCGGTTCCTTTAATCGTAGATAACAAGTCAGAAACTACATTATCCAGGTCCTCACCATCGGGCATGGTCTCCTTCGTAGTTAGAACACCTTGCCAGATTTCATCCTTCGTCATGAGAACGTATAATTCTTCGGGAGTAAAATAACTCAAATAATTTTCTTTCATTAAATACAAAACCACGGATGCATGCCCGCTTTCGAGTCGCTTGGCAATTTCCTCCTTGAACACCTTCTTGGCTAACAGATCACCGCAATCCATCAGTCGTCTCAAGAGGGGGAACGCCAAATTTCGGTGTAATAATCGCGTGTTGTACTCGTGCTCATACCACGCTTGCAAATTCGAGCAATGTCCCCAAAATTCGGTTTCGGGTGGAATTTTTCTGCTTCCTCCCCCTCTCTCCAATGAGCGATCCAATTTCTCCGCGGCTTCATCAATGGATTCGATCTCGTCGAAGGATTGAGCTTTCTCGATGGAAACGTCTAAGAGCAGGAACTTGCATTGGTCAAATCGCTTTCCCTTCACGTAAATGATGGTTTTTTCCCCCTCCAATCTTAACGAGAGAAACTCGTTGATCGTGAACTCCTTTAGCGTTTTTACCACTTACCACTTGGTTGATGACTGTAGAATTGATACTTTTTTGTCTTATACTACATAATGCGTAGTTCTAATAAAAAGTTATCATCTACAATTCAATAGTCAATGCAAAACACTTCTTCATTATAATAGCTATGGGAGGAGATATATATATAGAATGTTTTCCTATCTTTTCCTTACCAAAATCACAAATCAAACAGAAAATAACATGAAGTGGAGGGAAATATATCATGGGATCCTTAGATAACTTGAGTTTTTGCATTACAGGGGATGTCGAAACATTTAAAAATCGCGTTGAAGTCCAAGAATATATTAAGAATCATGGGGGGTTAGTTAGATCGGGAATCTCCAAAAACCTGTCCTATTTAGTGACTAACTCCGATGAACCGACCGCTAAATATAACAAGGCGAAAGAACTCGGCGTGCGCATCATCTCCGAAGCACAACTGCGAGCCATGGCAGAAAAATAGCACTATTAAGATAATTCCAACTTCTTTTTTTTTTTCACATTAGTTCCAATGTAAATGGAGTATCAACCTTTTGTTATTATATAATGTTAGAGTTCTTACATTAGCAATTTTTTTAAGGTTTCGATTCGCGAAGAAAATGCATCCATCAAGTCGGTTCCTTCAATCACTTTAAACAAGGAAGAAAATGCATGACGCCTATCATGATCATTTGACATAGTCTCCACCACAGCTATAAGATCGGTAAATTTTTTTCTCAGCAAGTCGGTTCCTTTAATCGACTCAACCAAGGTATAAAACGTATCACGCTTGACCCAATCATCTGGCGTTGTCTCCACATCAGTTATAAGATTGGAAAATGTTGTTTCGATTCGAGAAGAGAATATATCCATCAAGACCGTTCCTTTAATCGACTCAACCAAATCAAAAAACGTATGAGGCTTGACCCAATCATCTGGCATGCCCTCCATTGCAGTAAAAAGAACTGAAAATGCTGTTTCGATTCGTGAAGAGAATGCATCCATCAAGTCCGTTCCTTTAATCGACTCAACCAAATCAGAAAACGCACGACGCTTATACTCATTATATGTTATGGACTCCAGTGCAGCTATAAGATCGGCAAATTTTTCTCTCATCACATCGGTTCCTTTAATCGCAGAAACCAACTCAGAAAATGCATGACGCCTATCATGATCATTTGACATAGTCTCCACCACAGCTATAAGATCGGTACATTTTTCTCTAATCACGTCAGTTCCTTTAATTGCAGAAAGCAAGTCACGAAATGCATCAACCTTGTTCCATTTATCTCGCATGTTCACCACAGCTACAAGATCGGAAAATTTTTCTCTCATCACGTCGGTTCCTTTAATCGACTCAATCAATTCAGAAAACGCATCTCGCTTATACTCATCAACGGTCATGGACTCCATTGCAGCTATAAGATCGGTAAATTTTTTTCTCAGCAAGTCGGTTCCTTTAATCGCAGAAACCAACTCAGAAAATGTATAACGCTTATAATAATCATCTGACATTTTCTCCACCACAGCTATAAGATCGGAAAATTTTTCTCTCATCACGTATGTTCCTTTAATTGCAGAAAGCAAGTCACGAAATGCATCAACCTTGTACTCACCATCTGAAATGTCCTCCACCCCAGCTAAAACTTTGGAAAATGCTGTTTCGATCCGCAAAGAGAATGCATCCATCAAGTTGGTTCCTTTAATCGCAGAAAGCAAGTCGTGAAATTCATCAACCTTGTATTCACCATCTGAAATGGCCTCCACCACAGCTAAAACTTTGGAAAATGCTGTTTCGATTCGCGAAGAAAATGCTTCCATCATGTCGGTTCCATTAATCGCTAAAACCAAGGCTTTAAACACAGAAAAATTGCCTGGCATGGTCTCCATCGCAGTTACAAGATCGGCACATTTTTCTCTTATCACGTCGGTTCCTTTAATCGCAGACACCAATGCACAAAACATATCACGCTTGACCCAACCATCTGGCATGTCCTCAATTGCAGTAAAAAGATTGGAAAATTTTTCCCTCATCATATCGTTTCCTTTAATCGCAGACACCAATGCACAAAACACATAAAGCTTGACCCGACCATCTGTCATGGTCTCCACCGCTGATAAAAGATTGGAAAATTTTTCCCTCATCACGTCGGTTCCTTTAATCGCAGAAACCAAGGTATGAAACATATTATACTTGACCTGATCATCTGGCATTGTCTCCACTTCAACTAAAAGATTGGAAAATGCTGTTTTGATTCGCGAAGAGAATGCATCCATAACTTCATTTTCTTTAATCGCAAAAACCAAGGTAAAAAACGCTGGAATCTTATACTTAACATCCGGCATGGTCTCCACCACAGTTATAATTTTGGAAAATACTGTTTCGATTCGCGAAGAGAATGCTTCCATCATATCGGTTCCTTTAATCGCAGAAACCAATTTAGTAAATGCATCACGCTTGTGATAGAAATCTGTAATATTCTCCACCACAGTTAATAGGGTGGAAAATATGGCTCTTAATTCTTCGGTATTAAAATAACGTAAATACTTTTCTTTCATTAAGTACAATACCACGGTTTGATGCCCACTTTCGAGACGTTTGGCAATCTCCTCCTTGAACACTTTCTTGGCTAACGGGTCACCGCAATCTGCCAATCGTTTCAAGAGCGGGAACGCCAAATTTCGGTGCAATAATCGCGTGTTGTACTCGTGCTCGTACCACGCTTGCAAGTTGGAGCAGTGTCCCCAAAATTCGGTTTCAGGTGGAATTTTTCTGCTTCCTCCCCCTCTCTCCAAAGTGTGATCCAATTTATCCGCTGCCTCATCAATGGATTCGATCTCGTCGAACGATCGAGCTTGGTCGGTGGAAACGTCTAAGAGGAGGAACTTGCATTGGTCAAATCGCTTTCCCTTCACGTAAATGAAGGTTGTTTCCCCCTCTAATCTTAACGAGAGAAACTCGTTGATCTTGAACTCCTTTTCCATTTTTACCACTTACCTTTTAGTTGATGATTTTAGGAGAGATACTTTTTTGTCTTATACTACAGAATGTGTAGTTCTAATAAAAAGTTATCATCTACAATTCAATAGTCAATGCAAAACACTTCTTCAGTATAATAGCTATGGGAGGAGATATATATATCAGAAATTACAATTCTTCTTGCTCGAACGCATGAGCTGGTAGGGAGAGTTCTGCTGGGGGATCACATTGTGTATGATCTAACACTTGAACGTAATCGAATGGCTATTTTAATAACTGATTTACATCTCAAAAAACTTTAAATGTAAGACTTACATCTTATAGCATGCAAAGAGAGATGCGTGATCAATTATGCGTGATTTATCATTAATTAAGTTCTATATCCCTAATGACTTAGATACAATTAGCATGGAAAGTGCTAAATCCAAAGTCATAGAAAATGGGGGTATCATCCGAGAAGATATAACAAATGATCTTTGGTATATTGTTGCCAATAAATCCAACTCTAATGATGCACGTTTCACCAAAGCTAAAGATTTAGGGGTTATAATTTTGGATGAACAACAATTTCTTAAAATGTTAGAGAACGAACAACCCAAAGATGATTCTTCATCTTTTGATGAAGAATATGAGCCAGTTGAGGACGAACGACCCAAATTCGAAGATTTTGATGAAGAATATGAGCCAGATGACGTATGGACCCATCTCGATGGATTTTTTGATGGTGAGCATCATGAAGATGAGTATACTGAACGAAAAGATTGTGACGAACGTGGTTATGACAATCCACCATTTAAAAATGCGAAAATTTTTTCGTGGCAAAAATCAAGTGACATCCCATTAAACGAAATTCTCGAAACATCATTTAATTGTAACACCCCAATGATATATAAGGTGTTTCTTGAGAATGATGGGATAGTTCCCGAGAAAAACAACAAAGAAATAATCGTGGTAGTGGCTGGAGTGAATTCCGTCTGGAATGAAAAGGATTTACTGCATTCACATTATGATAGCATTCTTCAACATCTCCATAAAATTGTCAATAAAATTGATCTATATATACATCCGACATTTATAGAAGAATGGGACGATAATTTTGATCCCATGTTCATAAAAAATGACGTGAATCAACTCAATCCTTCCATTTATACCTGGAAAGACCCTCGTGATATTCCATTACCATCGATCCTTAAAACTGCACTCATCAATGATTCACGCAAGATTTACAAGCTCGAAACGAGTGGTGAAGAAATTAAAATTGTCGTCGGGGCAAAAAATATTATAGACGCCAAAAGGTTCCTCTCTAAACAATATAAATCATTAAAAATTAGCGAATGGCCATTCAAAAAAATTCATTGAAAATCAATGAAATGCATGCTTAATTTAAGAAGTAAAATTAGAAAGCAATAATAATGAATTAAAAGAGGTAATAGATAATGGGAAAGAAATTAACAAAAACAGCAATATTTAACGAGAAAGAATACAAAAGGGGAGAAGAATATTTTAAGACCGAAGAAGAAGTAGACTATGCGGTAGAAGAACTTAGAGATAGTGGTTATTGTGCTATTAAAGATAAGAATAAACAGGGATATTTTATGTGGATTGGTGTGGGGAAAGAGAGGATGATTATTAAGATGGTTCCCTTTTTCTTTGACATTTAGGACTAAAATATTTATTGATGATTTATCACTATTATAGTAAGATAATGAATGATTGTGTTTTTCTTTTTATTTAAATATAAAAATACTGAATATAACATGATACTTTGAATGTCATAGTCCTTCATCTAGTTGCCATGCTAATGTGTTAGTTCTTTTGCATTCAAAGTATCTCTCTTCATGTTTTTCTTTTTTCTTTAAATACGCGAAGACCGTCATTTCATGGGCGTTTGAATAGTCGCTATACTTCACCTTGCCCTTGACGGCAATCGTCTTTCCCATGAGATCTTGGCTCAATGATTCTATCACGGCGTCGGTATCGGTGGTCATGGTTGCCGTCATGATCTCGTCAATGTCTTTCTTGGTGAGTTCTTCTCCGACATCTCCAATGAAGGTCACGGCGATGCTTCCAGAGCCGTCATCCACCACGATCGAAAGGATCATCCGATCCATCGTGCTTGGTTCTCACGTCGTGCAACGCAAGAGATTCTCCTTGCTTTATCACGGATTCGTTTTCTTCTGCCCGTTCTCCCCAGATCGCGACCTTAATTATTCCCGTGCCGTCTCCAACCATGAAGGACAACAGGGACGTTTCTTCTCCGTTTCTGGTCGTTACTTTCCTGAGATCATCGACTTGGACGATCTTTCCCTTGAAGGACACCACTTCTTTATCCGCCTCTTGTTTTACCTGATCAACTGTGGATAGTCCATCTGCTGTTTCGCACACCGATGGATAGTCACCCACGCTCACGTCATCTGGTTGTAGTTGAATGCCACCATAGGTTCCAACTGAAATCTCCAATTTTTGGTCGTAATCGCTTTGCTTGCAGCTGGCGTTTACCACCTGCACCAGTTCGTTGATCACGAACTCTTCGCGTTTCATGAACTGCACTTTTTCGTTCCACAGGACGACCTGAATATCCCCAGTCGCGTCCTGAATGACGAACGATCCAACCTGCCCCTCGCTGCCGTCTTTCTTGCTGGTGAAGGTTCTTATTTTATTGATGTACTTGATCCTTCCCACGACAGCGACGCTTTTCATGCCGGAAGTAACTTGATTGATCGAAATGGCGTCACTGATCTCCATCATGTCGCTATCCTCGTCGTCTCGAACTTCAACTCCTAGCTCCTTGGCGATGATGAACAACGCTCCTTCGTCTGTAATTAATCCTTTCAAGTCTTCTTTTTTTTCCTGTACCATATCGCGGATCTCCTTTGGGGACATTCCCGTTTCCTTGGAGATCTTCTTGATGTGCACTTCTGATAAATTCATGATCGTTCACAAAGTATAGGTATACGTGAAGTGATTCTCACAATTTATATATTCGCGATCTTCCCAAGCACGTTTCATGAAAACTGATGCTTTACCACGAAAGGACATCATCTTCTTCAAGTGGAGATGGCGCACTCGCGGTAATGGGAAACACGTCACTGTTCAAAATCTTGGATGTATTGTCCATATTTAATTGGTTTTCCTTGTCTTTTTAATTCTTCTTTTAATCGTTTAACTTTTCTTTTAATTTGTTTGGACACATTAGATCCTGGAGCCGCCCTTAAAATTCCACTTTCATCTTTTGTGTAACATATTTTATCATCAATTATTTTTACCATTTTATTTTCCTCTTATTTCTTTAATTTTTGCTTCTATTTCCTTAATTTTCATTTTATGCATTACATTTCCTTTCCAACGTGTATGTTCTTTAATGTTACCATGCAGTGAATGTTCACCATCGTTTTTTAATAGCGCGGATGAGATCATCTATCATGGAACGTGCTCGGCCATCTTCTCACTCAATTAGATCTTCAGGGTCCTTGTTAGATAGAGAGCTGCGAGCATTTTCAGATTCCATTAACGTCATCATGCTCCCCATTGATTCGAAATACTTCTTGCGCCTTCCCCGCTGTCCAGTCGGGGGAAATGGAAACGGAAACGGAAACGACAATCACCACGACCACGCAACAAAAGTATCAGTTACCTGCCCGAAGTGCAAGACGCAAGCGCGACTTTCGCTGAACCACTCCGTGTTCAATCAAGACAATATCAGCACGGTCTCGGTGCCGAAGCACTTGGTGTGCGAGCACGAGTTTCAAGCCTTCATCGACCAAAAAGGATCGGTCAGGGGCTACCAATCTGCAGATTACATCATTGCTCCCGAGGATTGTACCAGCTGCGATCTCCCATCTCCAATACACCTACGGCTCGAGAACGTCTCAACTTCTCTACGAGAACTGCGGAGCGCGATGTCGTGATCTGGGATGATCTTTATGAAGATCTAACGCGGTATCCACGAATGAACGCATTAGATATTACAGAACAATGCATCTTGCTTCGACGCGACTCTACAACAATTTCTGATGAATTAGATATTGACAACAATGCGTGGCTCATCTGCGGAAAAGAACAGGTGAACCAGCTGATCTCGACCGTGAAGAACCTCGCGGCCTACAAGCCTCCAGAACAATTTTCCGATGGAGACATCATGCTCGAAGATCTGAACTCGTTGTTCGAAAACCACATTTCTGGAGACGTTGACGTGTCACAATTAGTGGTGAACTTGAAAGATGACTTGAACGGCAGGAATAGGCCAGCCATACGCATCACGGGACCAGAACTTTCCCTATCCTTTAAATAATTTTTTCTTCACTTTTTTTTGTGAATCTAGTACGTGCCGTTCACGCACGAATTGATGATATCGATTTTTTCTTGAGTCTTGGCAATTTCCCGCTCTTCTTTTTGAATCGCTTTCTGGGGGTCGTTCTTGATGAATTCGATTTGTTGTTCGTGACCCTTTATCATTTTTTGGAACTCATTCACGACGTGCTTCACCGGCTCCACTCTTGTCAGCACTTCTTCGCAGGATTCGCTGCCGCGCGATGACACGTACAATTCTCCATCGCATATCCGCAGTGGTTTCTTTTCTTCGGGGATCAACCCATCCTTCACCAGCGGCATGAACGCTTGCAAGGCATGCCGTTCACCATCGAAACAGGAATTGTACGAAAAACGAGATCTACCCACCTTCCGCTTCATGTCATCAACGATGTTCGGAAAGAGCATGCGGTAGGTGATTCCTCCTTGCCTCCCGAGGATCAATCGAAAGTCGTCATCTGGCGCGTCTTCGACTGCCACGTGATCCTCTGGCAATAAATCTGAAGGCCTCCATTCAATTCCCCCTTCATCCCAACCTCTTCTCACGAGCCTTCTCATGTTTTCTCGATCTACCTCCAGTTTCAATTCCCTTTTCATCTTCTCTAATTGTCGCACCCCACATCGTCCGTTGAACACAGCGTGTGAAGCCAATCTTCCTTACAGGGAATGACATGATCTATTTCCAAAAACCACTTCTTTACATGTTCCATGTCGTCGAACTCGACGCAGGTTCTTTTTCTCAAGCCATCGGCCACTTGAATCTCACGCATTGTTCCCGGCTTGCAATCATGACTGGTTCCAGAGCCTCGGTGCGTTAATATGATATATTCGTTCATGGACGGGAATCACTGCCCGTCTATTTAAAACTCGAGCCCGAGCCGCACTGTATTTGCACGGACCGCTCAGAATAGATAATGCGAGCGACCGCACTCGATAAATGTGGTCCCATCCTGCTCGAGACTGGTAAAAACGAGATCCATGAAAACCGACTAAAATGAGAGATCGGCGGTATTTAAAGGTCTCGGTTCTCGTGGATGCATTTAAAAAGGACGCTCCATATTTAAGGGCTGCAAACTGCTCATTTCATGCACATACGCGCCTATTGTATTACAAAGAAAAAAAGAAATCGATCTCTAACTCGCTCGCAGTTGCCCGTTTTTCGACTCATCTTTTTCCTCCTTGATCTCGAAAGCCGTCATCGTGCAAGGTGATATAGATGATTTTATCTTCTCGAGATGCACCCAATTTGCCTGCATCTTCTTTTTCGTTGACGCGATCTCGTCCAATGAGCATCCGTCGTGGAACGCTCGTTTTATCGGCGCGACTTTTAATAACCGCAGACGCGCGACGTTGCCATGGACGTGGAAAAAGTACTGAAATACCCACATGGCTGGTCAAAACTACGATGTAACGGCACCGGCTGGTTTCTCAACTCGAGAATCCATGGAATCCCCGACGATCACGTGAAAACACCTCCTACCCCTTCACCAAAAGTTGATCTCCAAAATGATCATTTCACTTAGAAAGTAAAGTGACGTCGCTGTAGCCACAAGTTTTAATAACGGGAAACGCGGTGGTGAATAATGTCTCCTGACATCGAAAAAGTGCTGGCGTTTCCCGAAGAGTGGAGATCCGTAAAGTGCAAGGGCGTGGGCTGGTTTTACAACCCGCGAGAGTCGATTCCCCCTCGACACGAAATGCTATTTTCCCTCTCTGACGATGATTCCACAGAAGATCGAGTGAAGATCATCGAGAACAAGCTCTCGGAGTTTTGCACCGTGGAGGGAATGGAGCTCAAGTACAAGAAAGAGACGCCGAACTCGTTCATGAACGCACTTTCCACGCTTCCACACCTCACCATCCTCAAGAAGAAGGTACAACCAAAAATACACCAAAACTTCGTGAAACAGCTAGAGCGACTACCCCGCTTGGAAACTTACGTTACCACGGAATCAGAAATTAGCGCGCGGGAAGATTACTCGAGACTGAACTCTCTCAAGCACCTGATCATCTACGATCTCAAGGTCATGGAAGATTCTCGTTACTTGCCGAAACAGCTCGATACCCTCGTGTTTAACACCTTCATGAAGTGGCCGTTCGACATTGACATCCTCAAGGATCACCATGCCTTGAAGCAGGTACACGTGCTGAATAGCGAAACCGCAGTGAAGTACGGGGGACTTCGTTCCAACGATCCGTTCATCAAGGATTCCGCACACGAGAAACATTGGGATCGGTTGGCGCGAGAGTTTCCAGGAGTGCACTTCAACTTTGATGTGGATCACGACTTTTTCAACAGCGCGGTGTTATCCCACATGAATCGCGACGAGAAACAGCTCTTGGCCACCAAGTTTGCAAGCGATGACCGCTACGTCAAGAAGAAATCGCTCAAGGCGGAGAGCATCGCGAGCAAGGCGACGAGGATCTCGTTTCAGGTGGCGAAGTTCGTGCCGCCAGGACCGCTGCAATGGAGAGAAGAACGATTGTATCCAGAAGATAAGATGGCACTGTAAGATATTTATACAACGAAGTTTTCATCCACACGTTAATGAACTACTCTTGCGCCACGTGTACTACAGAGATCACCAAAGAGGAATCTGACGCTTATCAAGGAAAGTGTTTTACCTGTTTTCGCAACGGAAACACGGAAGAACTGAGCACTATTGAAAAGCTACACTACGCCTTCGTAGAAGCCAAGAAAACGCTCGATCCACACCACTAACAGTAAAAAACTATTTCTACTCTGGAACCACGAGCACACTGAATCATCAGTGAATAGAGTATATAAATCATCGCGATTTGAACTTGCGGTAGACGGCGCCATCGAAGAGTTTCCTGAACTTTGTAGACATCATGGCAGCAACCTCGAGCCGCTCTCCATCTAACATTGACGTTCTTTCTTCCTCTGAAGGCTCTTGACCAATCCTTTTTTTCATGACGGTAGAAAATGCCTCCTGAAGTAGCGTGAGAATTTGATCCTCAGACCACACCTTTGCGTCTGGTTGGAATTGTTTAATCTTGTCGATGGAGAACGCAAAAAATTGAGATAAATTAATGATCGGATCTTCCGACAATCGACTGTAGGCAGCGGCGTGCTCGGTACAGGTTGCCGCGTCCTTGTCCTTCCAATACAAGGTCGTGGGATTGACCGCCTGGGATAACAACGCGGACGTTATTCTTTTTTCGATCCACTCCAGCGCCCGTTCCTTGGATCGTTCCACGCGTTGAGTAGTTGCTTGTTGTTCTTTTTCTTCTCGTTCGTGTAGCCGTTCTTGTCGCTCTCGTTCCTTTATCCTGATGCGTTCCTGAAGCCGTTTAAAGATGTCAAGTGCCACGCAATAGGAGACTGGTGAAATGAGATGTGGAGGAAGAGAAAGATCAGCAATTGAAGCATACACCGTCGAAGTATCGCGTAGCAACTGCCGTTGAGCATCGTGCAACGAGATGTTCAACAACCGAGCCAAGATGAAGCCGTTGATGAGAAGACCGTCATTGGTAGAAAAAAGGAGGGAGAGTTCTTGCTGCCGCTTCATGATCCGGGCAATGACCAATTCTTCCAACTTGATCGCAACCCACTGCTCGGCATTCGGTTGCAACAGGTGGCTCAAGATGGGTGAGAATAGCGCCCGATCAGCGCCAATTTTATCGTAGCTTTCAATTAACCTGCCCAAGGGGCGAAGCATTCTTGTCAAAAAAGAATAATAGACGTGCTTGGAAAGCAATTCGAGAATGCTCTGATAGTCCAAGGCAAATAATAGGTGATCTGTACCTTGCAACCCATGAGCATTAATAAAGTGCTCCTGAATTGCATCCTTTTTCATTTGGTTCAAATCTTTATGGAAAGATCTCACATCTTCAATTGAGACGTTATACCGAATCATGTCTTTATTGATCGCACTAATGGCTTCAGGCGTTAATGTAGAAAATGCAGACACACTTGAGATCCCGTATAACGACATCACCCGCTGCACTTCTGAAAATGAGACTTCGAGCACCCCCTGCAAGAAGTACACCAGATCCTGACCCGAAAGATCGACTATCGCCTCTTGAATGAGCGATACCATGCGCTTCTCTATGTACGCATAGTCGTGATCCTCTTCCATGCACGATTGAATGAACGCCCGTAACTTTATTTTCAATGAAAGGGCATCTTGAAACAATGATAACCCCGTTGCAGATATTGGGAAATCGTTCGTGCCATGGGATATCAAGAGCTTCTTCATTTTTCTTAACGGAATGGTGCTCTCAATCACTTCTTTCATGTCTTTAAACTCAGCCATTTCTTGTAGTTTTTCCATGAGTTCTAGTAGAAGAGAGGACTCAATGAACCGATCCTTCTTATCGTCAGCGTCGAGCGATCGTTCCACTCCCATTGAAACTTCCTTCAAGGACTGGGCTTCTTTCAATATCTTCGATCTCAATGCGTTGGAGGTTCCCAAGAGATCTCCAAGATATTCGTACAACAAGATTGGACGTCTCATCAACTCAAGAACGTCGCGTTCAATCTGTTCCTCGACTTTTTCTTGAGAGATGCTCCCCGTGAGATGTCCCAGCAGGATCCCTTCCATGTCATTGAGTTTATGCAATAGATTTAGGATTTCTTCAATTTCATCTGATTTCAGCTCCCTCAATTCCATCAAAATGCCGTTGATTTCCTTTTTTTCAATGGTTGAGGAAAGCACGTCAGAAAATGAAGATTCTCCTTGATCTGATGAAACTCGAACGCCGTGGTTGTGATGCAAGTGCATCGCAGCAACCTGCAAGAACATGTCATTGATCGTGGCTGACTTTTCCTTAATCATGCCTCGCTTGAAGTGATTGATCAACCGATGCACCGTTTGAAAGTGATGCAACATTCCTTCTTGGGCCTGCTGGGATCTTCTTGCCGCGACGATCATGATGTATCATCATTAGATAAATGATTTTTAAGCTAGAATTGTAGATGGAACTAGTGAAAATCCTCATAATCATTTGATATTTTCATTTTCATGCTACCATATATATAAAAATATCCTTATAGTTTATATAGCAACTTTTTTATTAAAGCGCGTTATAAGAAATTGAATATAAAAATAGTGATAATCATGAACACGGATTTGGATAAAATCTCAAGCTTTACAAAAGAGTGGAATAGAGTACGATGCAAGGATGTGGGGTGGTTCTATAATCCCGAGATTAAGATTCCAGAAGAACATGTTAATTTATTCTCATTGTCAAATAATGATCTGAAATCTGGGAATGCTAAAAAAATTATTATGAAGGAACTCGAAAGATTCTGCACTATTGACGGCTTAGAGCTAA
>Ga0307419_10000787_pt1 | contig 16247 bp, 15 predicted proteins | sample SalMarWE160230MG_2_FD_202512 | JGI IMG/M metagenome (GOLD analysis project Ga0307419, IMG submission 202512) | Salt marsh sediment microbial communities from the Plum Island Ecosystem LTER, Massachusetts, United States - WE1602-30 | ecosystem: Environmental > Aquatic > Marine > Intertidal zone... | reverse complement strand
GGGATCACGTTCTCGAGGGGCGACTTGCCCGCCACCGCCTCGCGGCGCACCCGGCGGTCCCGCTTGACGACCAGGTCGCGCAGCGAGTGGCCGAAGAAGTGCGCCAGCACGCACAGGAAGGTCACCACGCCGGCGGCCAGGAGCGCCGCGTCGGGGCGGAAGAGGATGTGGGCCATGACGCGCTCGGCGCCGGCGAACCAGCCCTTGGACGCCTCCGTGACCAGCCGCATCTGGCGGTCCGAGAGAGGGTCGCGCGGGAGGAGGGCCGAGAACACGGGCGCGTTGGCGAAGAACTCGACCGAGCCGAGGAAGGCGATCGCCCCGAGATAGACCCGGGTCGAGAGCCCCTCGGAGCGCACCTGGTTCTGCGCCGCCAGCTCCTCGCTCACCTCCCAGCGCCGCTTGGCCATGCGCGCCTTGAGCCGGATGAGCTCGTTGGCCACCCGCTCGAAGCGGTCGATCGTCAGGGCCAGGCGGGCCTGCACGGAGGCGATGTGCTCCTCCACCTCGCCCATCAGCCCGTCCAGGCGGCGGTGCTCCTGGGCCTTCCAGGTGGCGAACAGGGCGCGGGCGCGCTCGAGGAGGTGACGCTCGGACTCGGGCGGACCGGTGACGTCCATCTCGGGCACCCCGACCGCCGCGTCCTCGCGGCCCAGCCGGATGGCCTCGGCGCGGAGGGCCTCGATCCCGGTCTCCAGCGGCGCGGCCGCGCCGGGCATCTCCGGCGCCGGCGCCTCCTCGGGCGCGGGCGCGACCGGCTTCGGCTCGACGGGGAGCACGGGCCGCTCGGGATGGAGCGGCCGCACCTCCGCCTCGTGCCGCGCGGGGTGGAGGCTGAGCTGCTCCTCCTCGTCGTGGTTCAGCGGCCCCCGGAACGAGAGGTCGCGGGCGCGTTCCTGCCAGGCCCCCGGCCGAGGCTCATCCGGCATGGACCGCCCCCGAGCCGTCCAGGCTCAGGCGCTCGTCGCCGGGCGCCGCGTTGAGGAAGTAGGACCGGCACGCCCACCGGACCGCGTCGGGCGAGAGCACCGCCGGCTCCGCCGTGTAGCCGGCCATGTCCATCACCAGCCGCACGATGTCCCGCGGATGACACTTGCGCGGGGCGATGCCCAGCGGCCCGTAGTACTCGTCGTAGACCTGGTCGACCGCCTCGGACAGGAACTCGACCTCCGAGGCCTCGCAGCAGCGTTTGAGGATCTCGGAGTACTGCGAGCGCGTCGGGTTCTCGACCAGGACCTTGTAGCGGATGCGCCGCAGGAACGCCTCCTCCACGAGGTCGGCCGGGTTGAGGTTCGTGGCGAAGATGAGCAGGCACTCGAACGGCACGCCCAGCTTCTGCCCCGTGGGCAGGCTGAGGAAGTCCACGTGGCGCTCCAGGGGATACATCCAGCGGTTCAGCAGGTCGCGCGGCCTCACGCGCTGGCGCCCGAAGTCGTCGATGACCAGCACGCCGCCGTTGGCCTTGACCTGGGCCGGGGCGCGGAAGACGCCCGCGACCGGGTCGTGCTGGAGCTCGAGCTGATCGAGCGTGAGCTCGCCTCCCACCACCACGACGGGTCGCTCGATCTCCACGAAGCGCGGGTCGTGGTAGGCCGGCGCGCGGACGAAGCCGTCGTCCGCCGCCCCCCGCTCGCCCGGAAAGTCCTCGTAGCCCTGGTCGGCCCACGCGTCCTCGACCACGTGGTGGACGGTGGGGTCGTAGACCTGGACCACGTGTCCGTCCATGCGCACGGCCTGCGGGATGAAGATCGTCCCGCCGATGAGCCGCGCCACCGCCTCGGCGATCACGGTCTTCCCGTTCCCGGAGTTGCCGTACAGGAAGATCGAGCGTCCCGAGTTGATGGCCGGCCCGAGGGTGTCCATGAAGGCCGAGTCCAGGACCAGGTGCTTCATGCCCTCGTGCACCCGGTCGCGGGACACCCGCGCGGTGCGCACCGACTGGGCGATCATCCACCGGCGGTAGGTCTCGAGCGGGACCGGCGCCGGTCCCACGTAGCCCGCCGTCTCCATGAGCTCCCGGGCGCGCTCGCGTCCCTCGCTCGTCAGGTCGTAGATGTACCCGCGCCGGCCCTGCCCCTGCGTGCCGCGCACCTCGACCAGGCGCCGCTGCTGCAAGGACAGGAGCGGCTCGTCCAGGATCGAGTAGGGCAGCCGGAGGATCCGCTCGAGGCGGTCGCCCACCGTCGCGCCGTGCTGGTACAGGGTCCGCAGGATCAGGTCCAGGACGAAGGCCTCGTCCAGCCCCGTCTCCTCCAGCGTCGTCGGGACGGGAGGGATGCCTCCCATGTCGGAGGCGTCGAGGTACTCGTCCCCGCCGAACGCGTCGTCCGCCCTTCCCGATGCCTTCGTCACCATGTCAGCTCGTCTCCCTCGCGGGTACGGGTGCGCTCGATGGTCCCGACCGGGACCTCCAGCGCGTAGCGCGCATCACCGTGGAGCCGCGTGCGGCGCCCGGGAGCCAGCTCCCGGTACAGGCCCACCACGCGGCGCCCGGCATCCAGCAGCAACACGTCGAGCGCGAAGCGCATCCCCAGCATGTGGACGCCCCGGCTCGGCTCCAGCAGCAATCCGCCGCCCGGCTCCAGGTCCGCTCGGCCCAGCAGCCCCCGGAGCCGCGTCCAGAAGCCGTCCGCGACCTCGATCCGGTCCCCGAGGCACGCCTCCCGGTCCCGGTTCGTCACCTCGATCCTCCGCACGCGACTCTGCGCTCCCGCGACGGCCGCTCAGTGGCCCAGGCCGCCGAACAGGTCCCGGAAGCGGAACACGGACGGGCCGAGGAGGACGATGAAGATGGCCGGGAAGACGAAGAACACGAGCGGGAACAGCATCTTGATGCTCGTCTTCGCGGCCGCCTCCTCCGCCAGCTGCCGTCGCTTGTCCCGCAGCGACTCGGCGTGGACGCGCAGCGCCTGGGCGATCGATGTGCCGAACCGGTCCGTCTGGATCAGCATACTGGTCAGCGACTGGATGTCGTCCAGGCCCGTGCGGCCGGCCAGGTTGCGGAGCGCCTCGTCGCGCGGCGTGCCGGCCCGGATCTCGAGCGTGACCAGCATGAGCTCGTCCCCCATGGTCGGGCTCACGCGGTCCATCTCCTGGGCCACGCGCTGGAGCGCCTGGTTGAGTCCCAGCCCCGCCTCCACGCACACGACCATGAGGTCGAGCGCGTCGGGAACGGCCTTCTGGAGCTCACGCTGGCGGGCCTTCTTCTTCCGGCTCACGTACAGCAGCGGAAGCATCCACCCCATCAGGACTCCGAAGGCCACCAGCAAGAGCCTCTGGAGCGCCGTCATGGGGAAGACGGCCGCCGCGAAGAAGGCGCCCGCGCCGAAGCCGGCCGCCAGGATGAGCCGCGCGGCCAGGAACACGAACAGCGCGTTGGGGCGCCGGTAGCCCGCGTACCGGAGCAGGCTCCGCATCCCTTCGCGGCGCACGCCCTCGTGGCCCATCCTCTCGCCCACCGCCTCGAGCACCGTCTCCAGCCGCTCGCGCTTGGCCTGCCGGCGCCGGCGCTCCTGCAGCTCGTGATAGGAGGCCTCGCCGGCCCGTAGCTCCTCGAGCCGCCGCTTGAGGGTCCGGGTCTGCGCGCTGGGCACGCTGGTCACGGCCAGCACCAGGAGCCCGACCGACGTCGCCGTGAGGAGTGCCACCAGGTAGATCATTGCGCTAAAACTCCACGTCCACGATGCGGCGGATGACCAGGAAGCCGATGGCCTGCATGACCAGGGCGACCAGCAGCATCAGCCGCCCCGTGGGCTCGGTGAACAGGAGCCGCTCGTAGGAGGGGTTGAGCACGTACATTCCGATGCCCGCCACGATGGGAGCGAAGGCCAGGACGTAGCCCGTCATGCGGCCCTGGGCCGTGTGCGTGCGGAGCGTGCGGCGGAACTTGAAGCGCTGGCGGATGATCGTGGACAGGTTGTCCAGGTTCTCGGCCAGGTTGCCGCCCGACTCGCGCTGGATGAGGACGGCCGTGATGAACATGCGCACGTCCACCAGGTCCACCCGGTCGGCCAGGCCCAGGAGGGACTCCCGCAGCGGGAGGCCGAACTTCTGCTCCTCGAACACCTGCCGGAACTCCCCGGCCACCGGCTCGGGGCTCTCCTCGGCGATGGTCTGAAGGCCGGTCGTGAAGGCGTGGCCGGCGCGGATCGAGCGGCCCAGGAGGTCGATCGCGTCGGGGAACATCTCCTCGAAGGCGCGGATGCGCTTGCGCCGGCGGCGGCGCAGGTAGAGCCACGGCAGCATGGCGCCCACCACGGCGCCCACCAGGCCCCAGATCCCCTGCCCCGAGGCCAGGAGCGCGAACACCCACACGGCCACGCCGGAGCCGGCGGTCAGGAGGAGCAGCGTCCCGACGCCCCAGTCCACGTCCGCCTGGGCCATGAGGTTCTCGAGGTCCCGCCGGTGGGGCAGGCGAAGCAGGATGGGCTCGAGCCACTCCAGCTGCTCGCGCTCCTCCCTCAGCAGGCCCTCCGGCCGGCCCGGGGCGACCTGCCCGCGGCGCAGCCGGTCCAGCTGCGAGCGCACCCGCACGCCGCGCAGGAGGCCGCGCAGCCCCTCCCACAGGAGCGCCACCGCTCCCACGGCGAGGACCGCGATGAGGAAGGCGACGAGCGCCGACCCGATCCGGGACCCCAGCAGCGTGCTCACCGGCGCGCGCTCCGGGCGGTCGGGGCCTCGGCCAGGAGGGTCTCGGACAGGTCGAGGCCGTAGGCCCGGAGCTGGTCGGCGAACTTGGGCCGGATGCCGGTCGGGTGGAAGTGGCCCTTGACCTCGCCGTCGGGCCCGATGCCCTCTCGATCGAACACGAACAGGTCCTGCATCGAGATGACGTCGCCCTCCATGCCGACGATCTCGGCGATGGTCAGGATCCGCCGGGTGCCGTCGGAGAGACGGGCCAGCTGGATCACCACGTCGATGGCGCTGGCGATCTGCTGGCGCATCCCCTTCTCCGGGAGGTTGAGGCTGGCCATCGAGATCATCGTCTCGAGGCGGGCCAGCGCGTCCCGCGGGGTGTTGGCGTGCAGCGTGGTGAGCGAGCCGTCGTGGCCCGTGTTCATGGCCTGCAGCATGTCCACGGCCTCGGCGCCGCGCACCTCGCCGACGATGATCCGGTCGGGCCGCATGCGCAGGGCGTTGATCACGAGCTGGCGCTGGCTCACCTCGCCGCGGCCCTCGATGTTGGGCGGCCGCGTCTCGAGGCGGACGACGTGAGGCTGGCGGAGCTGGAGCTCGGCCGAGTCCTCGATCGTCACGATGCGCTCGCTGTGCGGGATGGAGGACGACAGCACGTTGAGCAGCGTCGTCTTACCGGCGCCGGTACCGCCCGAGATCAGGATGTTGAGGCGGGCCTTCACGCACGCCCGCAGCACCTCCAACATCGGCTCGGTGAGCGTGCCGTTCCGGAGGAGATCCTCCTCGGAGAGCACGTCGGAGCGGAACTTCCGGATGGACAGGTGCGGCCCGTCCACGGCCAGCGGCGGGATGATCGCGTTCACGCGCGAACCGTCGGGCAGTCGGGCGTCCACCATCGGCGAGGCGTCATCGATGCGCCGCCCCACGGCGGAGACGATGCGGTCGATCACCTGGAGCAGGTGGCGGTCGTCCCGGAAGGTCACGTCCGTGACCTTCAGCTTCCCGTCCCGCTCGATGTAGACCTGGTCATACGTGTTGACCAGGATGTCCGAGATCGTGGGATCGCGGACCAGCGGCTCGAGCGGGCCCAGCCCGAAGACCTCGTCCAGGATCTGGTCGACCAGCCTCTCGCGCTCCTCCAGGTTGAGCGGCGTCTCCTCGGAGGCCAGGAGGCTGCGCACGATGGCCCTCGTCTCCGAGATCGCCTCGTCCCGGTTCCGGTCGCTGAGGTTGGTGAGATTCAACCGCTCCAGGAGCTGCCGGTGGACCCGGGTCTTGATCTCCTGGAAGAGCGGGTTGATGTCCGTGGCCTCGTCCCCGGCCTCACGCAACCCGGCCTCCGGGCGAGTCCCCCGGTTCCATGCGGGCGGGCGCGTGGAGGACGACTTCCACGTGCGGCCTCGCTCCGATTCCTTCGGGAATTCAACCACTGGCCTTCACCGTTTGCTCGGGTGACTCGCGCAGGCCGGAGTTCCGGCCGCCGCGGAACGCCCCCAGGACACGCGAGAACAGACCCCCGCCGTCCTGGTGCGGAGCCGCCTCGATACCCACCTCGCGCGCCGCGATCGAGCGGACGTCGTGGGCGTAGTTGGACTTGCCGTCCATCACGGATGGACGACCCTCGTTGATGGACTCCATCAGGGCCCGGTAGTCGTTCGCCAGCGTGGCGTAGACGTCCAGGTCGAGCGTCTTCTCGACCTCGTCCAGCGTGATGATCTGGCGCGAGTCGTAGCGGTTCACGACCAGCTTGAGCCATCCCTTCTCCTTGCGCTCGGCGATCTGGCGCAGGAGCGGCAGGCAGCGAGTCACGTTGCGCAGCGACTGCAGGTCCGCCGTGGTGAGGAGGTAGAGCTCGTCGGACTGCTCGATCCCCGAGAGCGCCACCGGGCTGAAGGTCTTGGGGGTGTCGACGATGATGAAGTCGTAGCGCTCGCGCAGGAAATCCAGGATCTGCGCCACCCGCTCGACCCGTACGTCCTCGGGATCGGTCGGCTGATAGGGGGCCGAGAGGAGCTCGACGCCCGATTCGTGGCGCTCGATGTAGGAGGCCAGGAGGCCGGCATCGACCCGGTGGAAGTTCCGCACCAGGTCCAGAATGCTGAACTTGGGCTCCATGCCCAGGAGGAGCGCCGTCTCGCCGAGCTCCAGGTCCAGGTCCACCAGCAGCGTCTTACGCCTGGAGAGCCGGTGGATCTCCACCGCCAGGTTGGTGGCGAAGCTGGTCGAGCCGGCCCCGCCCTTGGCGCCGAACACGGCCAGCACGCGGCCGGGCTCGTGCTGCAGGTCCTCGCGCGACTTCCGGCCGGTCTTCCGCCACAGCCGGTCCAGCGCCTCCCGGAGGTCCTCGGGACTCAGCGGCTTGGGCAGGAACTCGACGATCCCCGCCTGCATGGCCGCCAGCAGGAGCTCGGGCGACAGGTCCGAGCCCGCCCCGATCATGGCCTGCGTGTAGCCCTCGTCCAGCAGGAACTGCGCGAACTTGAGCCCCACGCGCGGATCCGACTCCAGGTCGAGCAGGACGACCGCCGGCTCCAGGCGGCGCAGCCGATCGAGCTGCGGATCCGCGATCTCCGTGAAGGGCACGTTCAACTCCAGCCCCAGCTCCACGTCCGGCGAGTCCGCCAGGGCCGCGCGCACGGCCTCCATACACGCCGCATCCGTGGAGATGACGGCCGCCTGCACGGACCGCATCTCCCCGCCGCTCGCTCTTCGATCCTGCTCGTTCACCATCGCTCCCGTCTCGCTCGAATGTCTTCGTGTCGTCGTCGCGTCGGCCTCACTCGACCAGGCGAACCGACGTGAACAGTCCGCCCCCCGAGCCCCCGGTCGAACCGCTGCCGGGGCTCGGGACCGTGAAGCCCAGGAACCGGCCCACGATCTGGTTGCCCTGCACGTCTTCCACGAACACGGCCGCGAAGTTCGTGATCTGGAGCGGCTTCGCCCCCGGATCGGGCACCTGGGTCGGGTCGAACATCGGCAGGGGCCGGATCCTCGGACTCCCGCCGCATCCCTGCCCCGGATGCGCCACGCACTTGTTCCCGGTGTCCCAGTAGGCCGACCGGTCGAGGTTGATGAGATAGTTGAAGCCCTGCTTGGTGGGTCCGATCATCGCCCCGGGCTCCGTGCTCACCCAGTCGCCGATCGATACCGGAGTCCCGCAGTCCTTGCCCTCGATCCCGTTCCTGTAGTCGTTGGCGCCCGAGCTCCCGGGCGGCCGGAAGGGATAGTACCAGCTGGGATTGGCCGGGCCGGGGTTCACGAAGGCCCGCAGGATGATCTGATCGCCGTAGTTGTTCTCGTCGTATCCCGTGTGCGGGGCGTCCGGGTTCTTCGGGTCGAAGGGGATGTACTCGTCGTCCGTACCGGGATCGTAGGCGTTCGGGTCCCCGCTGCGCTCCGCGTACTTGTCGGGCAGCACCAGCGGGAGGACGCAGTCCGCCGCTCCCCCCGGGTACAGCTCGGCCGCGGCCTTCACGGCCACGTCCACTTCGTTGATGCCCAGGATGCGCGCGAACAACGTCGGGACCGGGTTGCCCCGGGCCCTGGTCCGATAGACCCACACGCGGACCTTGTGGGTGGTCGGGAAGGTGACGTCGCCCGCCTGCACGACCACCCTCTCGCCCAGGATGTCGTTCCGGTCCCCGATGTCGATGGCGGAGGCGCGCGCCAGGTCCTCGCGGCCCGGGTACTGAGCCAGCGTGCTGGCCCCGGCCAGCGCCGCGGCGTCCGCGGTGCGCTGCGCCTGGCTCCGGGCCACGTACAGCATGCCCATGTCCACGGCCGTGGCGGCCATGCCCAGGAAGACCACGAGAGCGGCCGCCACGATGGCGAGGCTTGCGCCCCGCTCGTCCCGGCCCAGCGCGCGAATGCGCATGGCTACTGACCTCCCCCCTTCTTGTCCTGGCCCATCATCTTGAGGACCGACTGGGCCGAGTCGCCCATGATCTTCTTGTCCATGCCCCAGGTGTCGGGCTCACCGGTGGGAACCGGCGGCGCCGCGTCCAGCGGCTGCACGATGTGGGGCGTGACCAGAACCAGGAGCTCGCTCTTGTTCTGGCGGATGGACTCCGAGCGGAACAGGGCGCCCAGGATCGGGATGTCCCCGAGGATCGGCACCTTGCTCACGTCGTGCGTGAGCGAGTTGTCCAGCAGCCCCGCGATCGCGAAGGTCTGGCCGTCACCCAGCTCGATCGTCGTCGAAGCCCGGCGGCTCAGGATCGTCGGGATCTTGAAGCCGGAGATCTCCAGGCCGTTCGAGAAGTCCAGCGACGAGACCTCGGGCGCCACCCGCATGCGGATCGCGCCGGAGTTCGTGATGTAAGGAACGAAGTTGAGCCGGATCCCGAACTCCCGGAACTGGATCGTGACCGCGTTGCTGGAGCCGCCTCCCTGGACCACCGGGAAGGGAAACTCCCCGCCGGCCAGGAAGGAGGCGGTGTCGCCCGGCACCGCCATCAGGTTGGGCTCGGCCAGGCTCTTGAACAGGCCCTTCTGCTTCAGCGCCTGGATGAACGCGGCCAGGTTCGAGGCGTCGTGGAACAGGTAGAAATCCACGGCGTCCGAGAAGGTCTTGTCGGGCCCCGAGCCCAGGAAGTTGCCGGTGAAGTTGCCCCCGCTCGGCGCGATTCCGATCTCATCGCCCTTGTGGATCGCGTTCGGATCCATGTGGAGGATGTTGATCCCCAGGTTCTTCATGGCCGTCCGGTTGACCTCGGCGAACCGCACCTGGAGGAGGATCTGCCCCCGGTCGGGCACCTTGATGTTGTCGATGACCGGCGTATGCTCGCCGCCCCACTGCTTGGCGACCTCGAGGGCCTTGTCGACCTCGTGCTGATTGGGGACCGTGCCCGAGAGCACGATCGCGTTCCCGGCGGCCGACACCTTGATGCCCGAGTCGGGGAAGTAGCCATCCAGGTTGCGCTGGAGGCCCTCGGCGTCCGCCGTCACGTCCACCTCGCGGCGGTGGCGCAGGCCGTCCTTGCCCCAGGCCAGCAGCGTGGTCGTCCCCACCTTCTTGGCGTTGACCACGACCTCGCGGGCCGAGACCACCACGGCGTCGGCGACCGTCGGATCCCCGATCGAGACCCGGGCCAGGTTGCTCGGGAACTCGACCACCCGCGAGGTGCCGATCCCGAGCGTCATGATCAGGCCGTCGCCCGCCTGCGCGCCCTGGCGGGACGTGGCCGCGCCTGCGGACGAGGGGGCCGTGGCCACGCTCGCGGCTTCGGACGGACCGGGCGTCTGGCCCCGTCCGGGACGCGGAACCGCGAGGAGGAGCAGGGTCGCGGCCGCGAGGGCCGCGACCGTGATCGCCCCGTGGCGAGTCGCCGGCTCGCGCCGGGCCTGGACATCAGTGCGCGTTCTCACCGGCCACCTCCCGTCACCGTCGTATCGACCGTCGAGGTCGAGCGATCCTTGCCTCGGTAGACTTCCACGTTGACCCTCGAGGGCGGCCGGGACGGACGCGAGGTCCGGATCGGCCGGTAGCGCGCCCTCGTCGACGAGGGGAGCAGCGTCGCCAGCCGCGCGCCGTCCGTCTTCACGGTGTCCTCGTCGAGCGTGTTACGGAGGGCCAGCTGCAGCTGGCCCTGGGTCGCGGCCAGAGTGAGCTTCTCCGCCTGGTCGGGCGTCACCAGCAGGGTGACGACGGGGACCTGCTTGGCCTTCCCGTCCGCGTCCTGCTGCAGCTCCGTCCCGGCCGTGGCGACCTCCACGTTCTGGAGCAGCACCTCGGTCTTGGCGTCGCTACCCGTGTCGCTGCGGTCCAGGGTGACGAGCACGTCCACGTGGTTTCCCGGGAAGACGAACCCGGCCACGCCGATCACCTCGTTCACGCGCACGCTCATGGCGCGCATCCCCTCGGGGATCGTGATCGCCAGCCCGGCCCCCGTGCCCTTGCGGGCCATCTTGGAGGCCAGGAGCGGCTCGTTCATGCGGACCTGGCTGATGACCCCGCGGCCCACGACCTCCTCGAGGGACGTCGCGTAGCCCTGGGGGACGGCACCCGCCGGCCAGGACACGAGCTTGACGTCCTGGGCCTGGATCATGGAGCCCACCGCCAGATCGCGGGCGGCCACGGCCACCTGCACCGTCGCCGCCGCCTGGTTCGAGCTCGATCCGGACGGGTGCTCGAGGAAGTTGATCGCCAGGTACGCGGCCAGGCCGCCCGCCACGAGCGCGAGGACCAGTATGATTCCGACTCTGTTTCGCATGGTCTCGGGCTCCTACTCGTTCCGCATGATCGCGGTTGAAGAGAGGTTGATCGTTCCGAACCTGGAGCCGCATCCCGAGCCGCACATGAGCTCGAGCACGGGGCCGAAGAACTGGAACCGGTAGGGATACGAGATGCGCACCGTGTCGGGCCGGCCCGAGCAGCTCAGGCCGCTGGTCGTGCACATGCCCACCAGGATGTTGGCCTTCGAGACATCGAGACCGGCGCTGGTCAGCCGGCTGTTCGCCGTGTCCCGGACGTCCCCGTAAACGGCGTTGGGGAGGATCGCCTGACGCGCCACCTCCCGCGCCGTGTTGGTGAGGAGCTGGGCCGTGCGCCACGCGTTGGCGAACTCGATGATGCCGAAGATCATCACGAGGAGGATGGGGAGGACCAGAACGAACTCGACCAGGGACTGCCCCCGGTCCCGCTGCCGGGCCCCACCTCCCGCCCGAGCTGTCAGCCGCCCCGCCATCGTCGCCTCCGCTTCACATGAACCAGGCGGCCACCGCGCCGACCGCGATCGCGACGCCGTAGGGCACCGTGAGTGCGCCCGGGGTGTCGAGGGTCAGCGCCGCCTCGGACTCGCTGCCCTTCCAGCCGGTGAAAGTGCGCCGTCCCAGCGTCACCCACAGGGTGCGCAGATTGGCCGTCGTTTCGGGGATCGCGCCCCGGCGGAGGATCACCCACCCGGCCATCAGGCCGCCGGTGAGCGCCATCACCAGGAGCGCGGGCCACAGCCGCTGCGGGCCCAGGAAGGCGCCCACGGCGGCGAGGAGCTTCACGTCTCCGCCCCCCATGCCTCCCGCCAGGAAGAACACCAGCGACAGACCGAGGGCGATTCCGGCTCCGGCCAGCCCCGAGCCGACCGCGGCGAGCCCCAGCGGGGCGCGCAGCAGGAGGGCCACGGCCAGGCCGGCGATCGTGAGCGCGTTGGGGATCCTTCGCTGCCGGAAGTCCGACCACGCGGCCGCACCGGCCAGCAGGATGAGGGCCCCGAGGGTCAGGCCCGCCAGCACGGCAGCCTCCCACCCATCGCCGCTCGCACGGGCCCGGAGCTCAGCTCCCCGCCTGCGCGTTGAACGTGCTGGCGGCCCTGTTGAACACGCCCTCGATCGAGCCGCGCAGCGCCACCAGGGCGGCGGCCACGCCGAGCGCGATGAACACGATGATCAGGACGTATTCCACCAGGTCCTGGCCCCGCTCATCGGCCCACCAGAGCTGAACGAAGTCTCGCATGACTCCCATCCTCCTCGCTTGTCGGGCTCCGCGTCCTTTCGGCACCGCCGGCAGGCGCCGGTACGCCCGGTAGCCGGGGTGAGAGCCGGGTCGTGGGACCCGGCCGCCCACCCGCGGCGCGGACGTATCGGTTCGAATCCGGGCGTCAGGACGCCTGTGAGTTGAGAGTGCTCGCAGCGTTGTTGAACGCCTTCGTGATCGCGCCCTTGAACGCCGTGAGCGCGACGGCCACGCCGAGCGCGATCAGCACGATGATCAGAACGTACTCCACGAGGTCCTGGCCCGACTGGTCGCTCCAGAGGGCCTGAACGAGGTGCGCCATGCTTGCCTCCTGGCCGTATGTGGCCATCCAGGGAAACAGTGGTCCGCTACCGGGTCGTCCGGCCACGCGGCCCGCTCGACCCTACGTCCCCCCTCGAACGGAAATCAGCGTCACAGGACCGAGCCGTGGATCTTCCACGCACGGTGAATGAACGCGAGCGACCGCTCGAAGGATCTGCTTGCTGGGACGGCCGGGGTTCCTGCCCCGGTGCGGGTATCGCCCATTCAACGGGTTGGCCGGCCCCATGCCGGTCCGGTAGACAGACGTCGCGTCCGACGCCGCCCTTGCCCGTTTGCGCGGTCGGCGATGTGCCGCGCGGCTCACGGCTAAAGCAACTCCCGGGCCAGTGCTCGGTCCGGGAAGCCACACGTTGCTAAGCCATTCAAAGATGGTCGCTTATTGCGGGGCTGGCAAGGCCCGGCGGCCGGGCCCGGGCCGTGGGACTTGCAAATCACGTGTCGCGACTGTTTCATGCAAGCCACACCACGGCATCGAGCGCCCGCCACGCCGTCTCGCACGGCCGCGTCCGCGAGTCCCCCCGAGCCCCGGTACGCCATGAGCTCCGATCGACAGACGAGGCGCCCGCCGCGCGCCGCCGATCGAGCGTGGAACGTGGGGATCTCGTTGGCCCTGGCGGGGATCCTCGTGCGGAGCGCCGCCGACACCATCGCGGACCCCGACCTGTGGGGTCACGTGCGCTTCGGCCAGCTCACCCGGGCCCTCGGAGGCGTGCCGAAGACGGATCCCTTCTCCTACCTCACCGCGGGCCATCCGTGGATCAACCACGAGTGGCTGTCGGAGGTCCTGTTCGCCCGCGTGTGGGGCGCGTTCCACACGCCCGGCCTCGTGGCCCTGAAGACCGCGCTCGTCCTCTCGATCCTGGGCCTGGTCTACGCGCGGCTGTGGCGCTCCGGTCTGGGATCCCTGCGCGCCGCGCTCGTGCTCATCGCCCTCTCGCTGCCGGCCCTCGTCGGCCTCGGGACACTTCGGCCCCAGATCTTCACCTACCTGCTCCTGGTCCTCACCCTCCTCATCATCGAGGCGGCCGAGGAAGGCCGGGTGCGCTGGCTGTGGGTCCTGCCGCCGATGTTCGCGCTGTGGGCGAACCTCCACGGCGGCGTGCTGGCCGGCCTCGGGGTGCTAGTCGTGTGGAGCGGCGCTCGTTGCGCGGGCTGGCTTCGAGACCGGTGGCGCGCGCGACGCTCGCGGGCGCCGCACGGCGTGGCGGACGGAATGGCGTCCGCGTCCGGCCAGGCGGCGGCGGCCCGACCTGCGGCGGCGTCCCGACCTGCGGCGGCGTCCGCGTCCGGCCAGGCGGCGGCGTCCGGCGACGGCGGCCCCCGCGGGCCCGGACCGCTCCTGGCCCTGGGCGTGACTCTCCTGGCGGCGACGGCGCTCCTGGTGAACCCGTACGGCATCCACCTGCCACTCTTCCTCGTTCGCACCGCCACCGTGCCGCGACCGGATATCTCCGAGTGGCACGCCCTCCGCCTGCAGTCGGCCCTGGGCGTCGTTTATCTGGCGTACGCGGGCGCGGCGGTCTGGGTGCTCGTCCGTTCACCGCTCCGGACCCGGCCCGCGCTGGACGTCGTCCTCGCGGTGATCGCGCTCCTGCCGCTCACCGCCATCCGCCACCTGCCGCTGTTCGGACTCGCCGTCGGCGTCCTGGCGGCCCGTGACCTGGGAGCGATGCTCGCCCCGTCGCGCGGCTCCGGAGTCCCGGGCGGCCGGGCCGCTCCCTGGCTCGCCCTGGTGGCTGGCTCGATCGGCATCGTCGCCCTGTGGCGCTCGGCGCCTTCTTTCGAGTGCATCGTCATGGGGCCCAAGCGAGGCCTCGCCTACCCCGTCCGCGCCTTCGACATCCTGGAGCGCAGCGGCACGGGCGGAGACCTGGCGGTGTTCTTCGACTGGGGGGAATACGCCATCTGGCACCTGGCGCCGCGGTGGCGGGTCGGGATGGACGGCCGCCGCGAGACGGTGTACCCCGACTCGGTCTACGACCAGTACCTGGACTGGAGTGGAGGCAAGGGCGATTGGAGCCGGTACCTGGGGCACGGGCCCGCCGACGCAGCGCTCGTCCCCCGGGACCGGGCGGCCTACAATCTCCTGGACCTGTCCCGGGCCTGGACGCGCATCTACCAGGACAGCACCGCCGGGCTCTTCGCCCGCTCGGACTACGCCGGCGTCGACCGCCTGCGCGGGGTAGCCCCACCCGACGTCCCCGCCGATGGACAGGGGATGTGCTTCCCGTGAGCCGGACCGGGCGTAGCCTGCGGCAGGTGTCTCTCGAGCACCTGCCGCTGATCGCCGCCGTCACCCTGTTCGCGGCCGGCCGCGCGGCCGTCCAGGCCTGGACGGGAAGCCAGTGGCAGGTGCCCGTGCTGGGGGTGTTGCGCGATTCCGCCTACTGGTTCGTGATCTCGGGCCTCGTGGCCGTGCTCGGCTCCTCCCTGGTCTTCCTGTGGCGCGCGTGGCGCGGACAAGCGCCGGGGGATCCGGGGGGCGCGGGGCCACTGGCACGGTGGCGTACGCATCTGGCCGAACGCTTCCGAGCGGCGCGGGTCCTGGGCGCCGCGGCGGCCATCGTGGGGCTGGTGACCTTTCTCCAGTACTTCGTCGCCGTCAAGACCGCCATCCCCGCCATGCACCCCTTCGCCTGGGATCGGGCGCTCGAAGAGGCCGACCGCGCGGTGCACCTGGGCCACGACCCTTGGCGCCTTCTCCAGCCCGTGTTCGGCCACCCGGCGTTGACCCACTTCTTCGATGTGGCCTACGCGCTCTGGTACGTCGTGATCATGGGGACGCTGCTGTGGCAGTGCTGGTCCGCGCGACGGCGTCTCCGCGCCCGGTTCCTCCTCGCCTTCGTCCTGTGTTGGGTCGTGCTCGGCTGCGTGCTCGCGACCCTCTTCTCGTCCGCCGGTCCGGCCTACTTCCAGCGCTTCGCGGGACGACCGGACCCCTACCTTCCCCTCATGTCGTATCTCCGGCACGTCGACGCCGTCCATCCGGTGGTCGCGCTCAAGATCCAGCGGTACCTGCTGGAGGGCTACCTGGGCACCGCCGTGCACTCGGTGCAGGGGATCTCGGCCATGCCGAGCATGCACATCTCGATGGCCGTGCTGGTGACCCTGCTGGCGGCCCGCTATCCGGGACGGCTCCGCGCCGTGCTGTACGGCGCCTTCGCCGTGCTCATCCTCCTGGGATCCGTCCTTCTCGCCTGGCACTACGCGCTGGACGGCTACGTCGCCGTCCTCCTCACGGTGGGTTGCTGGTGGGCGACCGGCCGGATGGTGGACCGCTACGCCCGGGAGCTGCAGCGGTCGGGTGCGGCATCGGGCGCCGGGACCACGTGGGAGTCGGCCGGGCCGCAGGCCGGGCCGCGGGTGGGGGCGGCGGAGGGGGCGGCGGAGGGGCCGCAGGCCGGGGCCCTCAGGCCGCCACCGACTCGCGAGCCTCGCCCCTCAAAGCCGACGCCCCGCTCTCCGGCCCGAACGGACCGAAGCAGCGGGGCGTGAAGTCCTTCCGGAGCTTCGGCGGACTCTAGCTCACGTCGCGAAAGTCCCCGGCGAAGAAGTCGTCGACATCGGCATCGCCCTCGTGGCGCCACTCGATCCCGACGCCGGTCGGGTTCCGCATGGCCCACGCGACGGTTCCGTCGTGACGGGTCCAGACCAGCCGGTCCCCGTGCTCGAGCGGCGCCTCGTGGAGCCGGTCGGTCTTCTCGGCGCCGTTTCCATGGCCGTTCCGGTGACCGTTGCCGTTGACTGCGCCGTGGCCATGGCCGTTGCCGTTGCCGTTGCCGTTGCCGTTCGTACCGTGGCCATGGGACTCGTGACCGTT
>Ga0307419_10000786_pt1 | contig 16258 bp, 19 predicted proteins | sample SalMarWE160230MG_2_FD_202512 | JGI IMG/M metagenome (GOLD analysis project Ga0307419, IMG submission 202512) | Salt marsh sediment microbial communities from the Plum Island Ecosystem LTER, Massachusetts, United States - WE1602-30 | ecosystem: Environmental > Aquatic > Marine > Intertidal zone... | reverse complement strand
CTCGGTGTTCTCATGGCGCGTGCGGGAGTGGGTAAGACGGCCTGCCTAATCCACATCGCCTTTGATCGCCTTTTTCGTGAGGGGAGATTGGTTCATGTCTGCCTCGAAGATACGCCTGAGAAGGTCACGTCCTACTACAACGTCATTTTTTCCGACCTTGTCGAGGCCTTTAATATGGCGGATGATGAGATCAGAATGCTTGTGGAAAAGAACAGGATGATTTTGGCCTATCTCAATCGCAGCTTCGAGATCGGGCGCCTCAGGGAGAACCTTAAAAACCTGGTAGAAAAGGTCCATTTTGTCCCGGACACACTCATTGTAGACGGTCTTGATTTCGAAAAAGCCGACCGGAAGGTCTTTGAGGATTTTAGAGAGATTGCCTCCCAATACAATGTGGAGATATGGTTTTCAGCTCTCAGTCACAGACATATTACGGATGTCAATGAGGAGGGCATCCCCTACCCCTGCAACAAGTTGGGCGATCTTTTTGATATCATTGCCGTGCTGGAGCCTGCCTCATCAGGCATCGTCTTAAGGCTTCTTAAGGATCACGGCAAGAAAATCATGCCTGATGCCTCTGTCAACCTTGATCCCAAGACTTTTTTGGTCATGAATTGAATCTCCCCGCAGGTCCCGCTCTTTGAGTGGGACCTGCGCATTTTTATGCTCTCTCTTCACTTTATCTCTTCAAAAGATATTTCTGAATCCGTCAATCACCTGATAATGGTTAAGATATTATAAATAGAGGGATAACATCTGTTGATTGTGTTTCTGCCATCCTTCTGATATAGTCCTTTTCGGCCTTGTTTGGCGAAAATTCTCCCAACACTACAACGGATATGGTTCGAAGATTCTGTCCCAGGGGGAGTTGTGTAGAATCGTGAAGTGGTTTTGTGAATTGTAGATGAGGTTGACGCAGAGTTGCTCCGAAGATCCCGACAGAAAAAAGTAGGTCGCAATGATCCCTGCCCCTGCGGGAGTGGCCTGAAATACAAGAAATGTTGCTTAGGCAAGACTTCTTCGGGAGTGAATGACATGAAAGAAAGGTACATGAGAGACCACAAGATTCCTCTCAAGGATGAGGCGGACATAGAGGCTATCAAAAAGGCCGGGCGATTGGCTCTCGAAAGCCTGGCCTTGGTAGAAGGGCTGATCAAGCCGGGTATCAAGACCGATGATATCAATACCCTGGTTCATGACCATACCATCAAGAACGGCGCTGTCCCCGCTCCCCTAAATTATCGTGGCTTTCCCAAGAGTGTATGCGTCTCTGTCAATGAAGAGATCTGCCATGGCATTCCTGGAGACAGGGTTCTGAAGGATGGTGATATCGTCAATGTAGACGTTACCCCCAAACTCGACGGCTATTATGCAGATGTAAATAAGACCTTCTTTGTGGGGACCCCCGGAACGGGAGCCCGAAGGATTGTCCAAGTCGCTAGGCAGAGCCTCAAGGCGGGCCTATCCATGGTTGCCCCAGATAAGAGAATCGGCGATATTGGCTGGGCCATCCAGAGTATAGCAGAGAGAGAAGGGTGTTCCGTTGTCAGAGAATTTGTGGGTCATGGGGTGGGCCTCGAATTTCATGAGGCCCCTCAGATCCCCCATTACGGCCAGAGAGACAAAGGCATTCTCCTTGTCCCGGGGATGGTTTTCACAATTGAACCCATGATCAATCTGGGTAAGAAAGACCTCCACATTCTTGATGACAACTGGACAGCCGTTACGAACGACGGTTCTCTCTCAGCCCAATTCGAACAGACCATTTTAGTCACGGAAGACGGTTTTGAGAGCCTGACCCCCTTTGATCTGGATGCCCCTCTCTTCTCTTGAGTCATACACTTCAGTCTTCAGTCATTAACCTAAACACCTTATGGTTGAAATTTCGGCATGATCTCTTCTCTTCCTGATAAGGCCAAAGACTTAGGCTTTATTGCCTGCGGGTTTTCAGAGCCAAAAAGGCCTCTCTATTTTGACCAATTTAGCGCCTGGATATCTGACCGCAAGAACGCGGGCATGTCCTGGCTTGAGAGAAACATGGACGTGAGAGAGGATCCATCCAGACTTCTCAGCAGCTGCCGGACTGTCATTACACTTGCTTATCCCTATCCTTCCCAAAAGCCCGGAACCGTAGACGGTTTCACCGTGTCCAGATATTCTCAGCCTGGGGAGGCAGACTATCATGTCAGGCTAAAGGGTCTTTGCGGGGCGTTGCTGAATGTTCTGGAAGAGGCCTATCCCAGGAGTCATTCACGGGTTTGTGTGGATTCCGCTCCCCTGTTGGAGAGAAGCTATGCGTGCTCATCCGGGATCGGCTTTGTGGGGAAGAACAACATGCTTATCATACCGGGATACGGCTCTTATATCTATCTTGCGGAGATCCTGACTACGGCCCCGATAGACATGGCGTCTTTTAAGCCCATGGAAAATCGATGTGGCACCTGCACGTCGTGCGTGGATTCATGTCCCACAGGGGCCCTGGAAAGACCGTTCTATCTTGACGCCTCAAAATGTCTTTCTTATCTCAGCATCGAGGATAAGGGAAAGATTGATGAGGAGACCGGCATAAGGATGGGCGACTGTTTTTTCGGGTGTGACCGATGTCAGGAAGTGTGCCCTTTTAATGAAAAGGAAGGCTCAACACAGATTTTCCTCCCTTCAACAGATGCATTTCTTGAGATGGACGACAATGAGTTTAAAAAGAGATTCGGGAAGACGGCCTTCGCCAGGGCGGGATTGGAGAAACTGAAGACGAACATTCAAGGCATGAGATCTTAGAGTGAAACACATTTTCGGCCGAGATTTGCTGCCTCCTGAAGCGTTTCCGGATTATCTTTCACAGCAGACTTATGTTCCAGCATTCTGAAAAAGATCCCTCCTTCATAGTTCATGTCCAAGGCGTCATAGAAGTACTTTGCGGTCAGTATAGTCCCTTCAAACAGATTCTCTCCCCGCGTTGCCCCCGCGGCGATCAAATAACCTTTGCCGCTATCGTATGTTTTTCTTTGCTCAGAGGTCTTTTCCAATATCCGCTTGGACCAATTCGCCTGTGAGCGGTCAATCAGGGCCTTGACCTGAGCAGGGACCCCGTAAAAAAAGATGGGAGCAGCCAAAATGATGACATCCGACTTTTCCAGAAGTGGATAGACGGTCTGCATATCGTCATCCACCACACATTCGCCGGTCTTGTCGCATCCGCCACACTCAAGACATCCGCTTATCTTCAGACGTCGAGCGTAAATCTCGGAGGTATCTGCTCCTGTGCCTTGAGCCGCTTCAAGGGTCTTGTCAAGAAGTTGATCCGTGTTTCCACCCTTTCGGGGACTCCCATAGATGCCTAATACCTTCATCGCTCCTCCGTCATTTCCTCCGATATTGAGGTTGTTATTCCTTCACACGACGACCCCTCTCAATGGTTCAGCACTCTAGATGGTGTCGAGCACTTCGTCGATTTGAGAGAGGGTCAGTAATTCCAGATCATACAGTATTCTCCCGATGAGTCGGTGTTCATTTTTTTCTATCTCCTCTGTGATTTGTATCTTTAAGGCTTCGAAGAGTTGATCTTTCGTGATGAATCCCTTTTCTACTGCAGTCACTCCGAAACGTTTGTCGAGGAATTCTGTTCCCATAGCATCCTCCGCCTTGTCAGTTTAGAAAGTTTCGTTTCATTCAATCTTTTTTTACAAGTCCAAGCTTGTGTAGGATGTCCTCCATCAGACACCACTTCGTGAAGGCGGACTGCAGAAGATTGAGCCCCACAAAGGCGGTGAAAAAGAACCAGTATTCATGCACGAAATATCCCAAACCCACAGAAACAAGAATAAACGAGCCTGAAATCGCTCGAATCCAGAGTTCCATCTTCATCTCAGCACCTCCGTCGAAAAGGTCGAAGACTGAAGGCTGAAGAGAGGCCAAAAACGCCAAAAGGAACTTCCCAAAACGCTGCCTTATCCCTTCAGTCCCTTCACCTGAGTCGATCTATTCTTCGCTTATTTTCACCTCCATGGTATCGCCCTGGCGAGTGGCATCCACAATATCTTGTCCTGCCACGACCTTGCCGAACACGGTGTGGTTTCCATTCAAGTGGGGTTGGGGTAAGTGAGTGATGAAAAACTGGCTTCCGTTGGTATTTGGACCCGCATTGGCCATGGAGATGACGCCTTTTTCATGGGTCAGCGGATTCTTGCTTACCTCATCCTCAAACCTGTACCCTGGACCACCGGCCCCTGTGCCTGTGGGATCACCCCCCTGGATCATGAAATCACTAATCACGCGGTGAAACGGTATGCCGTCATAGAAGCCTTGCTTAGCCAAGAACACGAAGTTGTTGACGGTCTTGGGTGCGTGTTCCGGGTAAAGCTCCAACTCTATGGTACCCCGGTTGGTTTTGATTGTCGCACTATAGGTCTTGTTTGGGTCAATTTGCATCTTCGGTGGGCTATTCCACTGTAAATTTGCCACATACTATTCCTCACTAATCTCATCTGTTTTCATGCCGACTCTTTAACTGAATGGGTCAGACAATTTCGATTGGGTATTGTACTTGAGTGTTTCCCGCCGATGATAATGCGGGATTCAGAGTCTCCCGTTTCCGATCCGCTTCAGACGGGATTTACGCCGGAGGCGTACAAGTTCGCTTCGCTTCAAAAGGCTGTCAAGGTCGAAGACTCCCCCTGATCCACCATCAAGCTGTCATCTGCTGTGTTGCCTTCGGTCGCTTCTCCTTGCGGCGTATTGTCTATACGCCTCAGTCGGCGCTCCTCGGCGCCTTGCATCTAACACCTTGCTGATGCCCAGGGATTGCCCAAAACCCTTAATCATCATTGCCCATCAACAAATCTGATGATGGATTTTGGCTCCCATGTATCGGCGGAAAACACTGAACACTAATTCTAAATGCCGAAGCATCGATTCCATGACAGTTGGCAGAAGGACTAGACGCTAGTCGGTTCGTTCGGTAATGACCAGTTCCTTAAAGCCTAATCTGTGTAAGTATTTTTCCCTGGAAAAGGGTTCACTGTCCACATTGTCGGCCCAGGTGAATAGCTCGAATGTCATGGTATCGAAGCCTGTGTCTAAATAGATGATATTGCTTGCCCAAAGATTCAGAAAAGCCTTTGACTCTCTTGGATTCGAACGGCCTTCGATGAATTTGCCGTATCCAAGACGAAGTGAGGCCCCTGTCCAATTCGAGGCAACAAGATCTATCCGGCCCACAGTACCGGACCAGTCAACATCGGTAATTCTTAGCGATTTCAGATTTTCGATGGGGATCTCTCTCATTCTATTCCGCTCATCATAGAGCACCAAGAGATCCGTGGATAGGACCTGTCCTTGGGAAAGACTATTAAGGTATACGTTCCTCTCTTTGTGCAGGATCGAGATGAGTCCTTCCAGTTTTTCCCCTTCCGGTGTCACAATAAATCCTTTGACCTGTTTTAGCTGAACATCTTGGATCTTTGCTTCAATCCCTACGGCGATCTTGAAATTCTTTGTGGGAGCCTCTCCGTAAGCTGCGACATGACAAAAAGTAAAAGAGAGGAGAACAACGAATAGAATGACCTTTCTCATCTGCTTCTCCTTGACCGCTCATCTTTTTCAATCAATGTCCCCCTATATCCGCCAATGGAGGGCTCAATGTTGGCATACGAGCGTAAACATGTGGGGTTGAAATTATAAGGTGTGTAATCTTTCATAGGTTTTCTTATGCAATGGGCTTGAGGCAGAATGAATACAATCCATTTTGCATTGAGAGTCTATATAACAGAGAATATCACAAAAAGGGAAGGAAATTTATGCCCTGCTCGGAAAGGAGACGATTAAGGATCTAGAAGTAAGAAATTGCAATGGGTTTGCCTTGTGCCTCTGGAAGAGGACCTTTTTTTCACTTTCCGGATGGGTCGGGCTTTGATCGGCGATGCCGATAGGAGGGGGACTCGTTCTGTAATGTGGTTTATTCCTCGATCATTTTTCCAATATCTTGAATCGTAGGATTTTCTAGGAGTTTCAAGAATTTTTGGCTAGAAAAGAGCGCATTAATATCTCCCGAACTGACCGCTCCCATGATTTCAGGATCCTGCAAAATCTCCCGAAACTCCGGATCATTCTGTAAGGAGAGGATCATGGCGAAGATTTCCTCATTACCCATCATCTTCTCCTGAAGGGCTAGAACCTCATCTCCTGAAATCCCCCCATTTTTTCTTGAACGAATGGCCCGGATTTTGGTTTCCTCGATCCTGACGGTGCCAAGAATCTCTGATTTCAGGATGAAAGTGCCGTCGCTGTAAGAGATGATCTCTCCGGTAATGATACTGCCGTCGAGGAGTTCAAATGTCTTTGTCTCACCGGCGAATGCCTGACCGAGAAAGACGACTGAAAGAAAAAGTAAAACAAGAATGAAATGTCTCATTTTAACGCTCCTCCTAGGTTCGTGTCCCAGAAATGACTTCCAAAATTCCGAGCAGATTCTATGACACGTGGGGGGTATGGGGGTCTCTTTTCAGTTTCACCACCATCTATCCAGAGGTTGTGGAACGGCACCATAATTCTGCATACTATGAAGCAGCCCCACCAACAATGTCGCCACAGCGACGGGCATTTTTTGTGCCTGTCCACTGAACTCTGTCCACTTTGGGGGCGATAACAGGCTCGGGCGTCTTTTGGGTGGCGGAACTGAAAAGAGACCCCCATGCCCCCCTCTGGATCTGAAGTAGGTACTTTTATGTTCGAGTTACTTCTGGGCCACGACACTAGGAAGTTCCCGTATAGGTATTATGGGTTCCACGTTATTACCTTTTTTTCGAAATCTATGTGATATTCGAGGTCTCGCAAAAAATTCATGCCTAACAGGCCCTTGAAAGGGACCGAGGGGCCTTGGTGTTCGATAATGCTCACGTAGATATCTTCCTTCTTGATAGGACCTGCGCTAATGTGGTCTAACTTCCCTACATAGGCTGAAATTTTACTCCCTCCCGCCACCGCGGGGGTCGTTTTTCTAAAATCTTCCAGGTTTATTTGGAGTTGATCCGCGATCTCCCGATGCAGTGCAATGGTGGAGGCCCCTGTATCTAAGATAAGCCGGGTTTTGACTTCTCTTCCTTTGTAAGCCAACACGACGGGGACCAATACCGTATAGCCCGTTACGGGATTCCCCATGATATTCACCTTCTGCACCCCTTGACGTGGATATTCTTGTTTTTGTCTCTTGCTTTTCCTTTTGGCCTGTTCCATCTCCCATTCTAATTCGCGGAGGATCTCCTGCCTCTCCAGTTCCTGCTTCCATTCTTTCTGTGCCTTTTCCCATTCCCTGTACTTCCTCTCCTTTTCCCCACGTCTCCTTTCATTCTCCAGTCGATCCTTCTCTATCATCTTAGCCTTTTCTTCTTCAGGGAGATTGTCATACTTCTCTTGATACACAACCACACGGTCCCTGTATTCAAAGGGAATCCTGTCCATACTGTCCACGAAATGACGTTTTCCGTTTTTATCCACGTATTCGTAGAATTCGCCGTGTAAATCCCGGGGAGGCAGAAAAAAGGCAAAGAAGAACACCAATAAGATGAGGAGGGTAATTCCGTTTTTATTCGCGATCAGATTCATACAGTTCCATATTTAACTATCTTACGCTCATTTTGGCAAGTCATTTTGTGGTTGCTTCTCCTGCAAAATCCGAGTAAGGCATTGAAAAAGAAAAAGGTGTAAGGGGGGGATACGGCGCAAGGCATAGGGAGTACGGCGATGGAAATCCCAAGTTTCATCATGATGGTCCTTAAGAGGTTGCACACATCCGGCCACCAGGGCTATGTGGTAGGTGGTGCGGTCAGGGATTACTGCCTTGGGCGGAAGCTCATTGATTGGGATGTGGCGACCTCGGCGGGATCTGAAGAGATCAAGTCCCTGTTTGCGGATGTCAGGCATTTTGCCCTTAGGCATGACACCGTGACCCTCGTTTCGTCCGACCTCCATTGTGAGATCACGGTTTTCAAGGGAGGCAAAGACTTCGGAAAGACGATTGAGGAGGATTTGGGACACCGCGATTTCACCATCAATGCCATGGCATACGATGTAGGCATAGGGGCAATTATCGATCCCTATGGGGGACGGAAGGATCTCTCTCGCAGGCTGATAAGGGCTGTAGGAGATCCCTATGAGCGATTTCTGGAAGATCCGGTGCGTCTGTTAAGGGCTGTCAGACTGGCCACGGGGCTTGGGTATGAGATGGGGCCAAAAACCCAGCAGACCATTTCAGCCACGGCGGAAAGACTGGGTTCTGTGGCCGAAGAGAGGGTAAGGGATGAGTTGCTCAAGATCTTGGTGAGTGACAAGCCATCCAGGGGCTTTAATCTTATGCGCAAGACAGGCCTTCTAAAATATGTGATCCCAGAACTCCTTGAAGGGTATCGGAAAAAACAGGATGCCCCTCACAGGTTTACAATCTATAAACATATCATGGAAACCATGGATCACGTAGATCCGGATCCGGTCTTGAGGCTGACTGCCCTGTTTCATGACATTGGAAAACCCCGTGTGAGAAGAAAGATAAAGGGGGTGTTCCGGTTTTTTGGGCACGAGAAGGTGAGCGCCGATATGAGCAAAGAGATCATGGCCCGTCTCAAGTTCAGCAATGAGATGATCAGCAGAGTGGCAAACCTGGTCACCCTTCACATGGCTGCGGTAGGCTATCACGAAGGGTGGCGCGACAATGCCTTGAGACGTCTGATCCGCCGTGTGGGCTCGGAAAACATGGATCATTTTCTCTTGTTTCGCAGGGCGGATATTTTGGCCCATGGCCAAGACGATGGGATAATGGCCGCCTTTTCGGTATTCAAAGAAAGGTTGGAGGGAGTGAGGAACAGACCCGTTGCCCTGAAGGAGCGAGATCTGGCCCTTGATGGACGCCGGATCATGGACGTTTTGGGCTTGCCACAAGGACCTGAAGTCGGTAAGGTCTTAGGTCAATTGCTTGAGATGGTCATAGACCGTCCTGAGTTGAATACAGAGGACCGGCTTGAGGCACTGCTCAAAGAAATGACAAAGAAAGAGTCGGGTTGGACTTTTGAACCAGGCACTCTGAGAGCTTGAGGGATCTACTGGTGTCTCGTATCATAATTTGTGACATCAATATTCAGGTTTCTTGATAGAATTGTCGACTATTTTGATGCGTAATGAGGCACGGACTATTCCCTCAAGACGATATCTATAGGGCCCAGTGGCGGTGATCTGACCTTTGAGGGTTTAAGGGGCCGTTTCTTCTAAGCTAGCTACACATTCTGCCATAAGTTCTTGGGCGTAAACCCTCAAAGATCAGATCACTGTGAGGTTCAGTGGAATCTCTTTCTGAGATATCGCCTTAAGGGAACAGCCCATGCCTCATTTCATGTTTAAGCAGTGAATATGTGATACGAGACACTAGTTAAAGGGAGGACGAGCGAATGCGTACGGAAGGCAACACAAGTCGATGTTTTATGGGGGTTCTTTTTCTTTTGGTGGGGGCCGTTTCCTGCGCCACTGTCCCAGAGCTGAAAGTCAATTACCGGCTTCCTCCAAAATCAGAGGCATTGCAGTCCAAGAGGGTGGTTGTCGGATTTGAAGACGCGAGGGCATCCAAAGACCTCATGGGTAGAGGCGCCAAGAAAGAATACAAGAATTTTACCGGGAACATCACCTATTCTTTGGCGCGAGACGATGAACCGGGTTTCAGAAGAGGGGCGTACAAAGTGCCTTCCCTTTTCAAAGACGTCTTTCAGAGAAGGTTGATATACCTGGGTGCAGAGGTTGTCCCGAACAAAGAATATGGTGATGTTGAGTTGAGGATTGTCCTGAAAGAGCTTCTTTTGGATCTCGTCAAGGTGGACTTGGTCAAGAAGAAATGGACAGTTACCATGAGCTATGAGGCCCGGATCATTCAAAACGGAGAAGTCCTTGTCACCCAAATAATCAGTGGGCAGGGGGAGCGGGTTAAGGTTGTGGGAAAAAGGGATGCGGACAAGGTCATGGGCGAGGTCTTTAAGGATCTGGTCAACAGACTGGATGTGCCCCGGTTGTTCCAGCAGGCCCGGTTGCTCTAGACGGTTTGATCCTGTAGAAAGAACTTTTTTTGGCTCCTCATAAGGATCTGAGAGCTCATATGAGATACGGAAAGTTGTCGCTGTTATTCTATAGCGGTTATTGTTCGAAAGGTGACAATCAGGAAAGGTGGAGATATCTTTTCTTCGATTTCAAGCCCTCCCACTGGTCACTCGGAGAAGATCTCGCCGCCTTTCTTCAGGCATATGTCAATGCACCTTTCCTTCCAAAGAATTTTAATGAGGAGTTTTTTTGAAGAGCACCGAAGCCTTCGACCTGAGTTCCCTTAGGCCTGAGTTCTTGGGCATATCCTTGGGTGGGTTTTGGGTCTGGGCTATTCCTATTCCGTTGAATATACATGCGAATGCAAACAGTAAAAACATCGTTATAACCTTCATGTCATCTCCTCCCTTTAGAATTCTCCGTTTCAATAATGCGCAACGAGTCTTAGACTTGATTGTGTCGAAAATTGTTCTACAAAGCGCCGAAGGCGCGTTTTATGAAATCATGCCTCAGGCGTGATTTCATTACTTGACACATGATAGTGGTCACGCTATGAACCTGGGCTAACAAGACAATCTTCATTATCCTTTCCTTAACTCTGTAAGAGTCAAGGAGCTTTCGAGACAAGGCGTCGAGGATTACATAAGATGTCAAAACACACAAAACGACTGGGCATAAGAGGCCTTTACGGCTGGATCTTCACGTGGATACTATTGCTTTTAGTCTTCACCGTTTCCCGGTTGGAATCTTCAGATGTCTTAAACCTTCATCTTGAGTTTTCACAAGACGGTGTTGTCACCGGAGATCGGCTTGGGGTGGTGCTGGTTGTGGAAATGTCCGGTTATTGGCATGTTTATGCGCCGGGTGATGAGGGTTCCTACACTATTCCCATCGAACCCGGCCTCGAATTTGAGGGGTCTGATGACTCAAACCTTGAGTGGGTCTACCCTGAGCCGGAATACCTCAGGATGGCAGGCGCGGATGAGCCCGCTGCTGTTTACGGGGGGACATTCATTCTTCAGACGGAAATCACGGTTCCAAAGGAGGCGGATGAGGACTTTACGCTAGTGGGCTCACTCTATTTCCAAGCATGTGATGACCGACATTGTCTTTTTCCTTCGGAGAAAAAGGCTGAAGCGACCCTTCCCGTAAGAGGTAGTTCTGACCAGATTCACAAAACCAATGTCTCTAATCTTGGTGTAGCACAAGCCAAAGCGGAGGAGACCGCGGACGAGGAAAATGGGGCAATCTCCGCCCTGATGGAAGACTATAGCCTCCCAGTCACCTTCTTTCTGATCTTTCTGGGTGGATTGGCACTCAATCTCACCCCTTGCGTTTATCCCTTGATCCCCATTACCATCAGTCTCTTCGGCGGCGTAGATGCGAGTCGTAGGGGAAAGACCTTCTGGAAGGCCTTGGCCTATGTGCTTGGGATTGCAGTGACCTATTCCATTCTGGGAGTCGTCACGGCCCTGGGCGGTGGATTATTTGGCGCCTTGCTGACTCACCCTGCCGTGCTCATCGGGATTGCCGTTGTGCTTGTGGGACTTTCCTTGAGCATGTTTGGTGTGTACGAGTTTCGGTTACCCAGCGGTCTGATGAATGCCGCGGGTCAGAAAAAATCAGGGATTATCGGTTCACTCTTCATGGGCTTGACCATGGGAATTATCGCTGCCCCTTGTGTGGGTCCTCTTGTCATCGGGCTGCTTACCTACGTGGCCATGCATCAGAGTGTTGTTTTGGGTTTTTTTATGTTCTTTACACTTTCCATGGGGCTCGGATTTCCCTATCTTTTCCTGGCCATGTTCTCTTCACACATCACCTCTTTGCCCCGTTCAGGTGCCTGGATGGTCGGAGTGAGAGTCATATTCGGTCTCATTCTGATTGCCATGGCACTCTATTTCCTCCAGCCGTTATTGGGCGCTTGGGGTGACATTTTGATAGCGGCGTTCCTTTTCGGAGCCGGAGTCTACCTCATCATCGACAAGAATGGAAACGACGCGCGTGCCTTTCTCATTATCAAGCAAATCATCGCAATAGCCCTAATGGCTATTGCGGCGTGGCTGATTATCCCTGCTGAGTCTGAAACCGAAAATCGGATCGATTGGGTCCATCCAACCACTGACCAGGAATTGGACAGCGCTATTCAAACGGGAAAACCTGCGATGATCGACTTCCACGCCGACTGGTGCATCCCGTGCAAAGAGATGGACCGCTTCACCTTCTCCCATGAAGATGTGATTGAAAGATCAAAATCATACACTATGATCAAGGTGGATCTGACTCGGGAAAAGGGTGAATTTGAGAAAAGTGTGCAACAACAGTTTCGAATCAAAGGCGTGCCCACATATCTGTTCATCTCGTCCAAAGGGAAGGAAAAGACAGACCTACGATCCGCCGGTTTCGAGAAGCCTGAGGAATTTGTCAAGAGGCTGGAGGCCGGACTAAAACCATAGGTGCGCTTGTCACGCTCCTATGCAACCTAAATCCTCGTATCATAATTCCTTGGATTCATATTCAGGATTCTTGATGGAACACTCGATTGTTTTTATGTGTAAAAGGCATGGACCATTCCCTCAAGACGATATCTATAGGGGCCAGTGGCGGTGATCTGATCTTTGAGGGTTTGAGAGATCTTTTCTTCCAAGCGAGCTATACATTTTGCCATAGCTTCTGGGGCGTAAACCCTCAAAGATCAGATCACTGCGGGATTCAGTGGAATTTCTTTCTGAGATATCGTCTTGAGAGAACAGCCCATGCCTTATCTTTTACTTGATTCGCGAATATATGATACAGAGCATTAGGTTTAACTGAATCTGTGGAGATTGTACATGGCCGAAGAAACTGAAATAAGACGAGCAATTTGCAGATTCTGTTTCGGAGCCTGTGGTGTCCTCGCGCATATCACGGACGTTGTTGCTTTAGGCTAGAATTGCGGATTAGGTGAGCCCTGAAAACGATTCCCACCATTTCGTATTAGTGCCTGTACCGGTTCCAGTCCGTCAGCTCTTCCTTCGTGGATTGCTTTTAGAATAGTCCCCCCGCCTGAGAAGAAATAGTATTTGGGGTCATCTACGGCTCGGATGTAGGTTCCTGGAAGCATAGAGCGAAATTCCTGGAGTGTGTCACCGCCTGCAAACATTTTGTTGGCGTCCTTGTTTTGATCGATCAAGGCGTACATTTTTTTTGTGCCGTCCGAGAAGTGTGGAGTGAATCCCATCACCGCATTTATGAACATGCTCTTGGCGGTCAATATGGCGTCGGATAGGGGTTTCTCGGCAAAGGATTCTTCGGCAACATCCACCACATAATTCAGTTTCGTTCCCGGCTTTAATGTCCGAACGTCATGGATTCTGCACTTGCCCTCAACCTTGCCGTCCAGGGTATCGGATTCAACAATCAACGGCGGTTCGATCAATTTGTGACTGTAGTCCCGGGCGATCTTCAGGAATTCATGGGCAATTTCCAGCTCTTCCTCATCTATCCCCTTGATAACGATTCCGTATTTTGCACAAAGGTACGCGTTATAGATGACACCGCCCATCATCAGTTGATCGACTTTTTCAAGGAGCGAGTGAAGTGGGCCGATTTTGGTGTCAAATTTGGATCCCCCGATGATGGACAACATGGGTCTCTCAGGGGAGTAGATTCGGTCAAGGTTGTCTATTTCATGTTGCATCAGATAACCGGCATAAGAAGGCAGATGTTTTGCGACAGTAAAGGTAGACGTGTGAGGCCGCCAAGAGCCGAACGCGTCATTGACAAAAACATCAGCTAGCCCAGCCAATTGCTCTCCAAATCTTTCACCTTCAATACCGTTCTCTTCCTCACCCTTAAACCACCGAATATTGGGAAGATAAATACCATCAATCTTGCCCTTTCGCAGCCTTCTTATTAACAGGTTTACGGAAGTATCGATTCCAATATACCCGCTATTGTCTTGGGCTTCCTTGAATTCAGGGACTATGAATTTTGTAAAAAGCTTCTTTTCCAGGTAATCGACGATCGGTCTTACATCATACTCCATGTCCATACTGATTTTGCCCGTCTTCTTGTCCCTAGGGCGGCCGACGTGGCTCATCAAGATGAGTCTACCCCCTTTAGACAGGATGTTAAATAGGGTCCCGAAGGTCACATCAATTCGAAAAGGGTCCTTGACGACATACTCTTTCGCCACGTTGTGATCTACGCGGATTAACACGACCTTCCCCTTTAGGTCTGCATCCTGAATTCTCGGAATATTAGCCATTTCTCCTCCATAAGTTTTGTCTCATACTATTTCGCGTGTCCTTGTTTGTTCCTCTGGGATCGGTCACGGCCCCTCAATAGATGCCAGTTCGGCAATAAAGCTACCAACAATGACTTTGCTTTTAAACCTTAAGGGGATCTTTTTATCATCAGCAGTCACCCATACCTTGATTTTGGCGTCATCGCTCTTCTCAAAAACCCCGCCAATGTCCTTCATATCAGGCTCAATCAGATAGGCATCATACTCTCCCATCTTGACCTTGATTCGTTCTCTCTTAAGCACCTTGGCGATACCCATGACACATTTTTTACCATCCGAGACCGGCACCAACAATTCTTTCCCTACCTCCAGATCATGGGTCCGAAAGGCATAGAAGACGGACAGAGGGTCAAAAGAACCAGAGATAAGTGGAACCGGCCTCCAGTCTTCACCGGTCCTGATATATTGAGTCTCCATTTTTTCCCAGTCAAACCTGACGATCACCTCTTTTTTCCTGTGTCCTTCTTTATTTTTCCTGTAATGGATGGCATGGTTCATGCCCATATCCGTCAATGACTCGTAGGTGTCACGAACCTTGTAGAAGACGTCAACAAAAGGGGTTGTCCTTGCGGACATTAGAAAACGAAGGACCTTTTCACCGTTTACCTCCTCAATAGGGAGGATCTGCAGGCTCGCTTCACCCGCTCGTATGAACCCCCACCTGACCTCAAAATGGAGTTTTTCTCCCGGTTCAAAAGGGATCTCCCTCTTCTTATCACTCTCGCCGGCTAAGGAAACGCTAGAAACAAGAAAGGACAATATGCTGATCAAAAAGGCTATTTTAATGCTTTTTAACATGGGTACCTGTTTTTGCGCTTGATCGATTATTCTTCCCCAGCAGTTGCCGGCGTGACGTGATTGATGTCTACGATAAGAAGCTATTCTTCCTGGCTCAGAGCATAGGGGATTCTGGTCTGCAAGTCAATGAGAAGGGCTTCGCATCATACGGTATCCCTCCCTCCAGAATCCAGAAATACAGAGTATTCCCGAAAATCTCTGGATCCCGGCTCGCTCCCGCCTCCACGGGGCTAGGCCCGGATGACGAATTGTGATACAGTCTCTCTGGGCCGGGATTCTTTGTTCTATCCCATGGAGTGGGCCTTGGAATATCCCCATCACATTCAATGCTCGTCCATAAACGATGAAAGACTTTTGAAGGATCAGATTCATGGCAAAGGACAAGACGAAAGACAAAGGATCTTCTCTTCAACACAAAAGAATTAAGATCGATTTGTTGGTCCACGATATTAAGTCTCCGTTGGCTGTTATTGAGACGGGAATCTCTTCACTTATTCGAAACAGAAGTAAGTGGGGCCCTCTGACTGAAAAACAGGAAAAGATTCTCATGAGGACTTTGAGAAACACCAAAGTGGCTCAAGATTTAGTAGAAAGCGTTATGGAAATGGGTATGGCCAGAGACGGTGTGTTTAGGTATATGAACTGCACGATTTCCGGGCTGGTTTTGTCGGTTTTGAGGGAAGTTCTTGATCTAGTCGATGTTGATATGGGCGAGAAGATCAATGGTTGTGAAGGCCTATTTCCTTTAATAGACCTCTTGAAGGGAAAGGGGATTCTAATTTCAGTTGATGAAGGGCTTTGGTCTCAACAGATCCGACTTGATGAATTGAAGGTAAAACAGATCATCCGGAATCTATTGAATAATGCCATGAAGTATCGGAAAAACCTTGTGGAAATCGAGTTTATCCATGAAGGCCGCTTCCTCCACATCTCCGTAAAGGATGATGGCAAGGGGATAGGAATCATGTATCACAAAAGGATCTTTGAAAGCTATTTTCAGGTCGGTGACGTAAATGAGTACGGTTTCAGAAGCCACGGGTTGGGACTGGCAGGGGTGATGGTCCTGATTGAAGACATGGGTGGAGAACTCTTCCTTGAGAGTGA
>Ga0307419_10000784_pt1 | contig 16274 bp, 16 predicted proteins | sample SalMarWE160230MG_2_FD_202512 | JGI IMG/M metagenome (GOLD analysis project Ga0307419, IMG submission 202512) | Salt marsh sediment microbial communities from the Plum Island Ecosystem LTER, Massachusetts, United States - WE1602-30 | ecosystem: Environmental > Aquatic > Marine > Intertidal zone... | reverse complement strand
CTGGAGATCTTTCCTCCCCTGACACCCGGGACATGGTTCATGACCTGCACCGGGCATTCGTACCGAACAAGGTGGTGCTGTTCCGGCCGGCTGGGGAACAGCGGCCGGAGATTGCGGAACTGGCCCCCTTCACCCTCTTTCAGACAGGCGCCGACGGCAAGGCTGCGGCGTACGTGTGCAGGGATTACGCCTGCGAGCTGCCGGTGACGGAAAGCGATGAAATGCTGCGGCTGCTTCAAAGCAGTCCAAACAAAATCGAAACAGGCAGATAAGGAGAAATAAAAATGGCTGCAGTCACATCCATCATGTTGCCCCTGGGCACCGAAGCGCCGGCGTTCCAGCTGCCGGACATCCAGGGCAAGACCATATCGATTTCGGATTTCAGGGACGCCCCGGCCCTGTTGGTCGTTTTCATGTGCAACCACTGTCCCTACGTCAAACACATCCGGGAGAGCCTCGTAGAGCTGGTCAAGGAGTATCAGGCCAAAGGCGTGGCTGTTGTGGCGATCAACGCCAACGACGTGGACACCTATCCCGAGGACAGCCCCGAGCTCATGGCCCGGGATGCAGAGACCTACGGCTATACCTTTCCCTACCTCTACGATCAAACCCAGCAGGTCGCTCGGGCTTATAAGGCGGCCTGCACGCCGGATTTCTTTCTGTTCGACCGGGATCGCAGGCTGGTGTACCGGGGCCAGATTGATTCCAGCCGCCCGGGCAACGACAAACCCCTGAGCGGCGAAGACCTGAGAGCCGCGTTGGAGGCGGTGCTCGCCGGCGGCCGGATCAGCCCGCAGCAGAAGCCGAGCATGGGCTGCAACATCAAGTGGAAGCCGGGCAATGAGCCCGACTACTTCAAGGTGGGATGAGGAAGAGCCGGCGCTGTTATCCCCGAGCCGCCTTCAGAGCCGGATCGTAATCCGGTTCGTTGCCGTTTTCCGGCACCTGCTGGGTATACAGCACCTTGTTGCTCTCATCAAGCACCACGATGGAGCGGGCCAGCAGACCGGCCAGCGGACCGTCCACGAACTCGACTCCGTAGTCCCGGCCGAAGTTGCGGTTGCGCAGCTGGGACAGGGTGATCACCTTGGAGACGTTTTCGCTCTCACAGAAACGGGACTGGGCGAAGGGCAGGTCGCAACTGATCGTAAGAACCACGGTGTTGCTCAGCCTCGATACCTCGGCCTCGAATTTCTTCGCCGAGGCGGCGCAAGTCCCGGTGTCCAGGCTGGTCACGATGTTGAGGATCTTCTTCTTTCCCTGGAAATCCTTCAGCGATACGTCGCCCAAATCGCCCTTGGTGAGCAGGAAATCCGGTGCCTTGCCGCCAACAACCGGCAGGTTCCCAAAGGTGTTTGCCGGCTTTCCACCTACAGTAATTTTTGCCATGTCGAGCCTCCTTTCTGCAAAAAGTACTGTTTGCTGACAAACAGGGTCAAGAAAAAAAGTACGCGGAGCGGTCCCCTGCTGTTTGGCCGTCCCCCTTGCTTGACTTTATTCAGTGCCCCGTTACAATAATTTCAAATACTATTTTGACTTTTATTTGGAGGTTCTTATGGGTAGCGACAAGCTGAGGATAAACGGCAAACGGCTGCAATCAACCCTGGAGGAGATGGCGAAGATCGGCGGGACTCCCGGCGGCGGTGTGACCCGGCTGGCCCTGTCGGACCAGGATAAGCGGGCCCGGGATCTGTTCGTGAAATGGCTCAAGGAGATGAATCTGGAGATCACCGTCGACGAGATGGGGAACATCTTCGGCCGCCGACCGGGGAAGAACAACGATCTGCCCCCGGTGATGACCGGTTCCCACATCGACAGCCAGCCCAAGGGCGGGCGCTTCGACGGCATCCTCGGCGTGATGGGCGCTCTCGAAGTGATGAGGACACTCCACGAGAACAAGGTCGAAACCGAGCATCCGGTGGTCGTCGTGGACTGGACCAACGAGGAGGGCTCCCGCTTCGCCCCCGCCATGGTCGCCTCCGGGGTATGGGCCGGTGCATTGAAGCGGGACTGGGCCTACGCCCGCACCGACATCAACGGCAAGAAGCAGGGGGAGGAGCTGGAGCGTATCGGCTACAGGGGCAAAGCGCTGGCCAAGAAGTGGCCTGTCCATGCCTACTTCGAGTACCACATCGAGCAGGGACCGATGCTCGAAAGGGAGAAAAAGACTATCGGCGCCCCCAAGGGGATCCTCTGTCTGCACTGGTACGATATCTACCTGGAGGGGGAGGCCAACCAGGTCGGACCGACTCCGATGGAGGGTCGCCACGACGCCCTCTGCGCCGCTGCGGAGATGATCCTCAAGGTAAACGAGCTGCCCGACCGCATGGGCGGAAACATGGTGGCCACCGTGGGAGAGATCCAGAACTACCCAAACTCCCGCAACATCATCCCCGACAAGGTGCACTTCACCGTGGATATCCGCTCCTGGGATGATCAGCATGCCCTGAAGGCCTGGGAGCTGGTCAAGAAAGACTTCAAGGAGATAGCGGGGAGGCGGGGCTGTCCGATCCGCATCGAAGAGACCTGGCGCGTCGAGCACGCGCCCTTCGACCAGAAGCTGGTCCAGATGGTCATGGACAGCGCCAAGGAGCTGGGCTATTCGTACCTGCACATGGTCAGCGGAGCCGGACATGACGCCAGCTACATGAACCAGATCTGCCCCACGGCTATGATCTTCGTTCCTTCGATCGGCGGTCGCAGCCACGTGGAGGTGGAAAAAACCACGTGGAAAGACTGCGAGGCCGGAGGCAATGTGCTCCTGCACTGCATTCTGAAGACCGCGGGAGCGGTGTAGGGGCACCACCGACGTGGGGCACCACCGGCTCCGCCGCAGCCGCCTAGTTAGTTTTGCTTAATTCTCGATGGGTGAAGGTTTGCGGGGACTCCAACCACCTTGACACTTCAACGATTTCTGTATATATTTCGTATTGTTGTTATAAATAACATATATACGAAATGGCATGAATTTTTGGGAGTTCAAATCGTCCCTAAAAGACTTCCCCATCTTCTCTACCGCCGACATCAGGACCGTCGATGCGAATTTCGATCGCCGCCGACTCAGCGAGTGGCAGGGCAAGGGTTACATCCGCAAAATTGCCAAAGGCCTGTACATATTCAGCGATATCGACGTCGACGAATCCATGATCTATCGTATTGCCAACAAGCTTTACAGACCTTCATACGTCTCGCTGGAATCCGCGCTTGCCCATTATCACCTTATTCCCGAGGTCATCTACGGTGTGACATCCGTCAGTACCCGAAGAACGTACAGGTTCGAAACTTCCCTCACCCATTTCTCTTACCGAACCGTGTCTCCCCGTCTTTTTTTTGGATACACCTTGCGGCCTGATCAAGTGAAAATCGCTACTGTCGAGAAGGCACTGCTGGATTACTTGTATCTCAAACCGTCAATAGACAATCCCGCCGCAGTCGACTCGCTGCGGGTTGATCGGGACAATTTGGCGGATCAATTGGACGAGACAAGACTGCAGGATCTGCTCGAACGGTTCGGATCCGGGGCGTTGAGCCGGCGATTGTACGGCTTTCTCGAACGGATAAAGCATGCTTAGTCTCGAACAGATACTGTCCTTCTACCCCGAAGGGATGCGGAAGTTCCGCGGGAATATTCTTCGCGAATACCTGCAGTACAAAATCCTCGAGGCGGTTTTCGGAACATCCTATGCGCCTAGGCTGTCATTGATGGGTGGAACCTGCATTCATCTGGTTCATGGAAGCCCTCGATTCTCTGAGGATCTCGATTTTGACAACGACGCCCTGACTGCACTTGAATTTCGGAAATTGGCGTCGCTTGTTGAAAAGGAGCTGAGACTGGAAGGATATACCGTAGAGCTCGAGACAACGGAAAGAGGCGCCTTTCACGGGTACTTCAGATTTCCCTCAATACTTCATGAAAGTGGTCTCACCGGACACCGGACTCAGAAGCTCCTCATACAGCTAGATACCGAGCCTCAAGGATTCTCGTATTTGAAGCAGCCGATGATTCTCAACAAGTTCGACGTTTTCTGCCGCGTCCTCACTGTCCCACCCGATATCTTACTCTCTCAAAAGTACCTCTGCATTTTGTCTCGTCCCCGTCCTATGGGTCGGGATTTCTACGATGCATCATTTCTCATGGGTAAAACAGCGGCCAACCTCGATTATCTGAAGGCGAAAACCGGCGTCCGCAGTATTTCCGAGGTCAAAGAACGCCTGATAAACCGATGCAATGAACTTGATCTTCGAGAACTTGCTGCGGATGTTGAGCCGTTCGTAATCAAACCCGGTGACGTCGATAGGGTTTTGTCGTTTACCGAATTAATCTCACACAGTTGGTGAAGGCTAGACGCCTACATATTCGGGAACGTAGGAAACCTCGTTGACGACTCGGGTCACTCCGGGTACATCCGCTGCTATGGTTTCGCAACGGGCGATGGATTCGCGGATCCCGACCGTACCTTTGAGCGTTATCACGCCGTCCACGGCCTCGATTTCCAGGAAGTGGATCGGTAGCTGCTGCTCATACAGGATGGCGATTCTGACTCGTTGAGCGAGATAGAGATCTTCCAGCTTCCTAGCCCGCTCCTTTTTTACCGCAGCCACTTCTTTGGCAGCCAGCGCCTTCTTGATCAGATCCGCGGCGGAGGTTTCCGAGATGAAGCGGGTGCTGATAACCAGGTCGTAGAGATCGCAGGAGTCCCAATTCGCGCGAAATAAGAATCGGTGGAATCCGGCCCGTTCGTTGTCTTCATGCTGTACGACCTGTCTGGCCCGCCGCTCATCGTAATCGAACTTCTCCCGGACCGCCTCAACCCGATCCTGCAGAGGCGCCACCACCCGCACCCGGATGGCCCCGGGAACATCCCTGAACAGGACCTGTCCGCCCCTGCCCAGGATCACACAGCTTCCCTGACGGGCAAAATCATAGCTGACCATCTTCAGGAAGTGCAGATACCTGTCTCTTTCGGCGGAAAACCGATGCCAGAGGGCGGGCTTCCGCTCGTCGTAGATCTCAAACTCCATCTTTGGGAATCCCCGTTCGGCGAGAAGTCGCTCCAAGGCTTCTTTGTCGAGGAATTTCCACTTGAGCTCCTTGGCAAGGAGCCGGGCGATCTCATCCCCGCCGGCGCCGACCTGTCGAGAAATGGTGACCATAATCCATCTACCTCCTACCGCTAGTGTAATCCATGGCAGATGGATCAGGGGGAAAAAATAACTCTACTCGCTCACCCGGATGATTTCCTCCCAATCGTAGACGGCCCGTGTCCTCTGGCCCGGCTCCACGATAAGGAACTCCTCCTCATCCCAGGATCCTTCGATCAGCTTGCAGATCAGGCGGATATCCCCCTCCACTCGAAGGAACTGTCTGCCCTCCTTCTCCGCTCTTTCACGGCAGAGGGAGGCGTACTCCTCCCGGGAGGTTTCGGGCACGTCGATATAGATGACCTTGTCGTCAGTATGGGCATCCCGCGACAGGGTCAACGTCTCCATGATGTACTTTGCGTTCTCCTCCCCGTACTCAGCCACAAAATCCTCGTAGCTCCGATCCAGACCGAGCAGCCGGCCGGTGTCCCCGTCGTGGAGGTAGGAGTCCCCCCGCTCCATGTAGCCCGCCGAGCTGAAGGGCCGGCTGGGGTTGTCTGCGAACAGCTCCCGAAAGCGCTGCCGGGAGCCCAGGTAGATCGTGCAGCAATCATGAGCCCGAGGCAGTACCAGGCGGGTATTGCGGGCTTCGAGCTGGACCGTGGCGTTGCCGCACAAGCCGTAGGCCAGAAGGATGGCGTCATAGGGGGTGCCCTTTTCTGCGGTCCGGTCGATCTTTTCCTGGAGCAGCAGGCGGAGCCGATCGCTGTCCTCGTGCTGACCCTTTTCGGTGAACTCCACATCCACCGTGTGGGTGCTGCGGGCTATGCAATGGCAGACCTCGCGGGTCAGAACGTCGCAGGCAATGAGCTTGTAGTACATTAGCGAACCTCTCAGGATATATACATACCCGGTTTTCTCCCCCCTGCCAAGAGCCTCCCACAATCGGCAACAGACAAACATTCTCCACTGGTGATCCGTGCCGGCTTGACCCGCCGACGCGGCGGGCATATGCTCTTTAGGTTATGAGGATCTACCACGGCAGCATCGTGACCTGCGACCGGCAGAACCGCGTGTTCGAATACCTGGTCGAAAAAGACGGCCGTATCTTCCATGTCGGGGACGCTCTCCCGCCCGAGATCGCCCGGGCGGGAGAGCGGGTCGAGCTGGGAGAGAGGGCCCTGCTCCCCTGCTTCGGGGACGCCCACCTGCACTTCTCCAACTGGGCCCTGGTGGCCACCGTCTTCTTCGATCCCCGGGAGGCGGGTAATTTCGAGGAGCTGGGACAGATGATCCGAGATTTTTCGCGGCAGGACAGGAGCTCGAAGATCCTGGCCGGCTTCGGCTTGTCCCAGCACAGCCTGGAGGAAAAACGGCTGATCACCCGGGAGGAGCTGGACGGATTCGAAAGAGACCGCCCGGTGTACCTGATCTGCTACGACGGTCATTCCGCTGTGATCAACAGCAGAATGCTGGAGATATTCCCGGAGGCGATCAAACGGACCCACGGCTTCGACGGTGACAACGGTCACGTGTTCCATGAAGCCTACTACAGGGCCACGGACCACGTCACCAACACGATACCGCCGCTGAAACTCGTAAAGAGCATCATCAACGGCTACGACCTGCTCGCCAAGAACGGGATCGGCATGATCCATCCGGTGGAGGGGATTGGCTTTCCCAAGGACCTTGACGTTGGCATAGTCAGCTTTGTCGCCAGGGCTCAGGCCCGCAAAAACCGCTTCAACACCCGCCTGTTCTTCCAGACCATGGACACGGACAAGGTACTGCGGCGCAGACTGCCGCGGATCGGGGGCTGCTTCGCCACGGCCCTGGACGGCTGCTTTGGCCGCTGCGACGCCGCCCTCAACCAGCCCTACTCCCACGATCCCGGCAACAGGGGAATTCTCGTCTATCCGGATGAGGAGGTGATCGAGTTCACCAAACGGGCCAACCGGGCGGGGCTGCAGATCGAGTTTCACACGATCGGGGATGCGGCCATCGATCAGGCTCTCAAAGCCCTGGAGGCGGCGCTGCAGGATCATCCGCGGGAGGATCCCCGGCACACGATCATCCACGCCTGCCTGATATCCCCTGAGAGCATCGCCAGATGCGCCACCCTCGGAATCGGCATCACCCTGCAGCCGGGATTTATCAACAGCCCTCTGGAGCCGCCGGAGTATCTGCAGCAGATCCTCGGGAACAGGGCACGAGGAAGCTCGCCCCTGCGCACGATGGTGGATCTGGGGATTCACTTGAGCGGGGGATCCGACGCCCCGGTCATACCCCCCGATCCGGTCGCCGGCCTCTACGGGGCCTGCAACCACCCCTACGATCCCGGACAGTCCCTGACCATCCCCGAAGCCCTGCGTATGTTCACCTACGAAGTAGCCTGGACGAGCTTCGACGAACGGGAACGGGGAACCCTGGAGCTGGGAAAAATCGCCGACATGGTCGTGGTGAACCGCAATCCCCTGGAGATGAGGCCGGAGAATCTGTGCGACCTGGGTGTAGAGCAGCTGTACCTATCCGGTAAGCCCTACAAACCCGGCATGGGACTCCTGGACATGGTTTGGAGCTCCCTGACGGCGGGCAGGGTCAGGATTTGACAGCCGGGAACAGACAGATCTTTCGGGGATCGACGGAGAACTGTACCGCGGAGCCGACTTCAAGGGATTGTACTTCCGGCAAATCCAGGGTAAAGCGGTCGCCCCCCGCTTCCACCTCCACGAGCTGGTGGCTGCCCAGATACTCCTTTCGGGCCACCCGCCCGTTTATACGGTTGGATCTGCCGGTTCTCCCCGAAGGGCGGCTGTCCAGAGAACAGTGTTCGGGCCTGAAGAACACGACTGCCTCCTGACCGATCTGAAGTCCCGCTGAGCTCCGGTGTGCTTGGGCCGGCCGGGGCTGCGCCGAACCGACAGCTGACAGCGGGCCAACCGCCGTCTCCACGACCACCTTATCCGCATTCCGCTCGACCAGCCGTCCCGGGAGGAGATTTGCCTGCCCGAGAAAGGTGCCGACGAACAGGTTGTGCGGGCGGTTGTAGATCCGCTCGGGGGTGTCGATCTGCTCGATGTGGCCCTCCCGCATCACCGCGATGCGGTCGCCCAGCACCAGTGCCTCCTCCTGGTCGTGGGTAACGTACAGGGTCGTAACCCCCAGCTCCCGCTGGATCCGCCGGATCTCGATCCGCAGGCTCTTGCGCAGCTTGGCGTCCAGGGCGCTCAGGGGTTCATCCAGCAGGAGCAGCTGAGGCTGCGGCGCCAGGGCTCTGGCCAGGGCGACCCGCTGCTGCTCCCCACCGGAGAGGTGGGTCACCTTTCGCTTCGCGTACCCCTCCAGTGAAATCAGGCCAAGCAGCTCTTTGATCCGCTGCCGGGCATCCCGGGGGCTCCAGCCGTGCATGCGCAGGCCGAAGCCTATGTTGTCCCATACGTTCAGGTGGGGAAACAGGGCGTAGTCCTGAAACACGATGCCGATCCGCCGCCTGTGAGCCGGGAGGGTGTCGATACGGCGGCCGTCCATGTCGAGGACGCCGGAGTCCGGGTCGATGAAGCCGGCGATCAGCCTCAAGGTCGTGGTCTTGCCGCAGCCGGAAGGACCGAGCAGGATCAGCAGCTCCCCCTGACGCACCTCGAGGTCCAGCTCCAGGCGGAAATCGGGGTAGATCTTCTCGATGCTCTGGATTCGCAGGCTCACTATCCGACCTCCCCGCCGGCTCGATCGATGATCAGAAAAGCCAGAAAACAGAACAGCATCAACACCGATCCCATGGCGCAAGCTCCGATGAAGTTGTAGGAACCGATCAGGCGATAGATCATCACCGGCATCGTGATCAGCTGTTCGTTGTAGAGCATCAGGCTGGCGTTGATCTCCCCCACTGAGATGCCGAAGGCGAAGGCAGCCCCCGTAATCAGCGCCGAACGGGCCATGGGAAGCTCCAGGTGCCATAACAGCCGCCAGGGACCGGCGCCCAGGCTGCGGGCCGCCTCGACCAGGGAGCTCTTCATCTTGCGAAATGTGGCCGAGGCCACGCGGATTACGAAGGGATAGGCGATAACCGTGTGGGCGAAGACGATGGAGTACCAGCTGCCCACGATCCTCCAGGGCAGATGCTGGTAGGCCTTGAGGTAACCCAGACCGAGGATGATCGAGGAGATGCCTATGGGCAGCATCATCACGGCTTCCAGAAGCCGGCTTCCGGCGAAGCGGCTGCGAGCACCCACGTAGGCCAACAGTGTTCCCAGTGGCAGGGACAGGAGCATGGTCGAACATGCGAAGAACAGGCTGTTTAGGACGGCCCGCAGGTACGGGCCGCCGCCGGACAGGATGCGCCGGTACCACTCCAGGCTGATCGCCTGCTGAGCCCAGCCGCTGCGCAGCTGGAAGGAATAGGCGACCACCGTGACCATCGGCGCCAGAATCACCACAGCCATGAGCAGCAGGTAGAGCAGGTAAAACACGCCCCGAACGGAGCCGAGCACCCCGGCCAGACGGGGCTTTTCGGCGTCCTCCGCCATCTGCTCGGCAAAACTGCTGCTCTGCTGCAGTTTGATGTAGGCATACAGGAAGACGAGGGAGATCACCGCGCCGATAAGTGCCAGGGCGCTTCCGGTTTTGAGGTCCAGGCTTACTTTGGCCAGGCGGTAGACCTCCACCTCCAGGGTGGTGTAGCGGGGCCCGCCGCCCAGCACCAGCACGACGGCGAAGCTGAGCAGGCAGAAGATGAACACCAGGGCGGCTGCGGACAGGAGTGCCGGAAGGATTTGGGGAAGAGTTACCCTCCAGAACAGCCGTAATCCGTGAGCCCCCAGGCTGCGGGCCGCCTCCTCCGTCGACGGGTGGATCCGCCGCCACAACGAGGAGACGATCCGGACCACCACGGGAAAGTTGTAGAAAGCGTGAGCCAGCAGGATCGCCTGAAGGGAATAGAGAATCCTGAGGGGCGGCTCCTCAAGGTGGAACAGGGACATGAGAAGGCGGTTGAGGATGCCGTTGTTCCCGAAGAAACGCACGAATCCGAGCACCACGATGATAGAGGGCAGCACGAAGGGCACCGTGGTCAGGGCCTGGATCAGGTGCTTGCCCCGAAAGTCGTAGCGGGCCAGCAGGTACGCGCCGGGCAGACCCATGAGCACCGACAGCACCGTGGAGAGGATCGCCTGCCAAACCGTGAAGCCGATGATCCTCAAGTAGTAGGGGTCTCCCAGGAGAGAGGCAACAATTCCGAGGCTGAAGCGGCTGCTTCGATCGGTCAGCCCGCCGACCAGCACGCTCCCCAGGGGAAAGTAGAAGAACAGCAGCAGGAACGCGGCCGGAGCCAGCAGAAGAACGAGCAGCGTCCCCGGCGGAATAGCGAGCTCTAGCGACTGACCTGTTTTACCCACGCGTTGATCCAGCGGTCTCTGTTTTTGCGTATATCTTCGGCCGGAAGCTGCAGGGAGCGTTCCGGCTTGGGTGCGAAGCGGAAGGAGTCCGGTGTTACTACGTTCGGATCAACGGGGTACATCCAGTTGGTCAGGGGAATCTCTGCCTGGAACTCCTCGGTTAGGATGAAATCGATGAACTTGCGGGCCAGCGCGGGATGGGGAGCTCCTTTGAGGATGCCCATTCCCTCGATCTGCAGATAGTTGCCCTCTTCGAACAAAAGAGCCCGGTAGCGTTCGGTCTGCTCGTACTCAACGTGGTAGGCGGGACTGGTGGTGTAGCTCAGCACCATGGGCGCCTCCCCGCTGGTGAACATGCCGTAGGCCGTGTCCCAACCGTCGGTGATGGCGAGCAGGTTGGGTTCCAGGCGCTTCCAGTACTCCAGATACTCCTCGCCGTAAACCGCGATGGTCCAGAGGAGAAATCCCAGGCCTGGGCTGGAGGTGCGGGGATCCTGGACGATGATCCGCTTGCGGAAACGGGCATCGGTGAGCTCCTCGAGGGATGTCGGAGGATTCCTGAGGACTTCGGAATCGTAGACAAAGGCGAAGTACCCGTAGTCGAAGGGCGTCACCGCATGGGTGGCATCGAAGATCAACTGCTCGGGGATCGCATCGAGATTCGGCGAGCGGTACGGCTGGAGCACCTTCTCCTCCAAAGCACGGGAGAGCATGTTGTTGTCGATCCCCAGGACGATGTCTGCCTGGGGATTGTCCTTCTCGAGTATTGCCCGGTTTAGGACCTGCCCGGCATCTCCCACCGAGATTACCTTGACCTCCACGCCATGCATCTTCTCGAACTTGGGAATGACCACTGGAGCGGGTCCCCATTCGGCCACGAAGGAGTCGTAGGCGTAAATGACCAGCTGCGCCTCTTTCTCCGCCCCCGGGGTGGCGGGCACCGCAGCGGCGGCAAACAGCATAAGCACCGCTGCTCCGGCAGCAAACGGCCGGGACAATAGCTTGGTTTTGTTCATGGAACACCTCCTCGTCTGCCGTTGCCGGCATGACTGTTCTTTCCATAAGGAACAGCCTTGGGGTAGAATAACGAGTGTGGATGGACCGCCGAAGGATCCCTGCGCTGGCATTACCCAGATCAGGTTCAACGGGTGTGATCTCAGGCTCCCGACGATTGACTTTTTCAGCAGCGGCTGCCGCTGATCAGCCCTCGCCCCTGGTGGAACCACCCCACTTCACCTAAAAATTTAGTCGCTCCGGGAGCCTCCGTCAAGTCCCGGAACGCCGGGATCTGGAGGAAGCGATGAGACGCAGGGAAAAGGAAATTCGAAATCAGGAAATTCTGGAGGAGCTGCTCCGCAGCGCTCCGGTCTGCCGGATCGGCCTGGCACCGGGGGCGCTGAATGACGATGGAGAATATCCCTATGTGGTGCCCGTCCACTTCGTCCATGCCGGGGGGCGGATCTACATCCATTCGGCCGGCACGGGGAGAAAAATCGAAAGCTTGAGAAGAAATCCCCGGGTGTGCGTGGAGATCGACGAGCTCCTGGGGCTCAAAACGGCGGACAAGGCCTGCGACTACGGCACCCGCTTCCGCAGCCTGGTTGCCTTCGGCAGGGCCCGGATCGTGGAAGAGGACGGAGAGAAGCGCCGGGCCCTTCAGCTGCTCATGGAAAAATACTCAGGAAGGAGCTTCGATTTCTCGGAGCGGGAAATCGAGAGGGTGGCGATAATCGAGATCCGGATCGAAGAGGTCACCGGCAAGCAGGGGTAAGACTCAGTGGGGCTTTGAATCTTGCCACTTTTCCCTGCCCGGGCATCTGTCCGGCCGGTCTTACAGTGATATATCCGTTTTATCCCCGACAGAAGCCTGGCGGAGATTTACTGAGGAAAGATCGTGTAGGGGACTCGGCCTGTAACCGTACTGGTGGAGGACACGGGGGGGAACTTCCAGCGCCTCAGGGCCTCCAGCACCGCGGCGTCCACGTCGCTGTACCCCGAACCCTGCTCCACATTGACGTCCCGCAGCACACCCTGAGGGGTCAGCTCGAAGGAAATCACTACGTGCAGGCGCAGCCCCTGCTCGGACACCCAGGCGGGTATCTGCGGACGGGGCATGGAGGTGGGCTCCCGTCCCCGGGAGGGATTATCCCAGAGGATCACGATGCCTTCACGACGCTCCTGAGGGGAGGTGGACTGTGCACCCGTGGTCGGCTGAGCGGCCGGCCCCCCTTCCCGGCTGCCGCTCTGGCTGCCCTTATCGTCCGATTGGGTCAGGCTGGAATCCAGACGCCTGAGGTCCAGGACCGAAGACTGCTCCGACTCCTCCGCGGGCCTGACCTCGGGCTGCCGCGGCGCCGGCACCTCTTGGGCCGGTACGGGCTGCCGGGGAGTCTCGGTTGGGGCCGGTGGGCTCTGGTAGGCCTCCTGCTCTGGGGGCAGGTAGCGTTCGTCGCTGCTCGGGGTCTGGGGCTGATCCAGGAAGCGCAGGCCCGTGCGGGGACGGGTGGCGGGTTCCTGAGTCGTTTGGGTGCTTGGGGCGCTACGCAGAAGGGGCAGGCTGGAGGCGGCACTGCCCCGGGCCTGCTCTGTGGAGCTCTGCTCGACCCGGGGTTGCTCCCTCTCCATCCGTGGAAGCTGCCGGGGCTCCTCCGCCTTCTCGATCACCGGGGCTACCTCCGGAGTCTCCCCCAGGGTGACGTACAGCGGCCCGGTGTATTCGGGAATCCGGGTCCGCTCGATCTTCAGCGCCAGCTGGAGCACCAGCAGCAGGATGAAGTGCACCAGAATTGCTAGAAATACACTGACTACCAATCGTTCGCGCATCGCTAATCCCGGGTTCTCAGATTGACTCCCTTGAAACCGTTTATCCGAAGCACGTCGAGGATCTCCACCAGCAGGCTGTAAGAGATGGTCCGGTCTCCTTCCAGGACTACGGTCCTGATCTGCTCCTTCTCCGCCTCGGTGATTTCCGCCAGCCGGCTGCTCAGGCTGGCCAGAGTGTGCCGTTCCTTGTTGAAGTAGATCTCATCCCTGGCAACGACGGTGATCACCAGCTTGCTCATGGCCACCGGCTCCGCGGTTTGGGAGGAGGGAAGCACCAGAGAGATTCCCGGGGTGATGATGAAGGTAGTGGAGACCATGAAGAACACCACCAGCTGGAACACCACGTCGATCATGGGAATCAGGTTCGGAGTCGACTGCGTGCTGAGCCGCCGTTTAAAGCGCATGGACCGATCCCTCCAGCAGCAGAACCAGCTCGTTGACCCTGTTCTCCAGGCGCAGGATGATGTGGTTCACCTTGGTGACCAGGTAGTTGTAGAAGATGATCGCCGGGATGGCCACGATGATTCCGGCAGCCGTGGTGATCAGGGCTTCGGCGATGCCCCGGGCCAAAAGAGCGGGATCCCCCACTGCTCCGAACTGGCCCAGAACCCCGAAGGCGCGAATGTTGCCGGTTACCGTACCCAGCAGGCCCAGAAGCGGGGCCAGGGTGGCGATGGTGCCCAATGCGGACAAGGAGCGCTCCAGCTTCGGTGTTTCCAGGCTGGCCGCGTCCAAAATGGCATCCCGGATCGCCTGCTTGGGCTGATTGCGGTACTCGATGCCGACCCTCATCAGGTTGGTTATGGGACTCGGGTGCTGCTCGCAGATGGCCATGGCTTCGTCATGGTGTCCCTTCTCCAGGGTGGCCTTCAGACGCCTTATCAAGCTCTCCTCATCGACCCTGATGTGGCGAAAGTACAGCAGACGCTCGATGATGATCACCACGCCGATCAGGGAAAGCAGCAGAATGAAGTACATGACGATGCCGCCCTTCATAAAAACTTCCAACATAGCTTCGCTCCTACAGATTGATCTGTACTTTTATGGTTCCTCTCAGCCCGGGAGCCTCGTAGCCGTCCCAGGCGTAGAGCCCGCCGGAGGGCAGTCGGGTATTCAGTACCGTTTCCCCCAGAACGGGATGGAGAAGATCCTCGATTTCAGCGATCAAGGAGATCGTGTCCGTAATATTGTAGAATCCGCCTGCCGATAGCAGCGGCGTGAGCGCTGCATCGCCGATCGCGAACTCCAGGCTGGCATCGCCGCCCCAACGGGTCGCCGCATCATTGCCCTGGATCTCCACGATAGCGGAATGAAGCGGAGCCCCCGGAGCTCGATCCAGGAACTCCGTATGCAGCCCGGCGCTCAGGGTGATCAGGGCGCCCAGGTTCCAGCGCAGCCTGGCGTCGGTGTTGAGCTGCACCGCGGAGTATTGGGGGATGGTGAACAACCCGTTTGCGGGGTCTGGCGGGTTCCCGTCGGGCCAGAGCAGGGCGGAGCTCCACGCCAGCAGTGCCTGGGCCTGAAGGGACAGATTCTGGGTCAGGGTGAAGCTCATCCCCAGATCGGCGAACCAGCCGTGATCGTCCGCCGGTGCGCTCACAAGTAGGTCCGGAAGCGGAAAGCCGGCCAGCAGATCGGCGTAGTTCAGCGGCACGACCCGGTAGCCCCCGCTGGCCTGAAAGGAGAAGGTGGAAAAGGGGGTTCCCGAGAGGGAGAGGGAAAAGGGAAACAGGTGATCGAGCTCGCTGTTCCACATCCACCCGCCCCGGGCTTCGAAGCGGTAGTTCTCCAGGAACTCGGCTCCGAAGAAGGCCTGCAGGCCGGCGCGCTGGAGGTCATCGGTCACACCTCCGGACACGGATCTGTAGGTGAAGTCGCCCTCCAGCCCCAGCCAGATGCCCCTGTGCCGGAACTCGAGGGATGCCAGCGGTGCGATCAGGATCTCTGTCGTGTCCAGAGGAGTCGTGCCGGTCAGCAGCTGGGAGGCGAAAGAGCCTTCGGTCTGTGCTTTCAAGGTGAAACGCTCTCCCACAGGCTGTTCCAGGCGGACAGCCAGCCCGCCCTGGCGATGCACGTGGGACAAATAGGTGAGGGTCTCCTGCTGCAGGCCCCGCTCCTGATCCTGGAACAACCCCTCGAGCTCCAGGCCCAGAGAGCCCAGGTGGAACTTGATCCCCGCCTCCAGACGATCCTCCCGGGTGTGAAAACCCGACCCGGCTGCCTCGCCGTCCGCCCCGGCGACCCCGTCGAGCATCTCGTGGAGGAAGCGCAGCTTGAAGCGGGGTTCCTCCCCGCCGATTCTGTTGAGGGAAATCTGGCTGTAGAGGTGGCTCAAGGTCCCTGCGCCCAGGATGGCCTGGGCGGACAGCCCGGAGCTTCGCTGCCCGCCGATCAGATCGCGGCTCTCCCCGATGCCGACGGGGATTTCCGGCTCCTCGATATCCAGTTCCCCCACCTCCGGCAGGGGCACGGTTCGTTCGGGAGCGGACAGCGTGTCCTCTCCCGGGATGCCCGCCTCCACCTCCTCGACACTGAAATCCTCGATTCTCAAGATAACCTCGGGAAGGATGATATCCGGCTCCTCGGGTTCCACGGCGGGAGCCGATTCCTGGGCGGACAGGACGCCCAGGCACAGCAGCAGCAGTGAAGCAGCGAACAGTCGTTTCATCAGCGGCGCCCCCCTTCCAGCAGTTTTTTCGCCTCCTCGGTCCACTGGGAACCGGGGAAGTGCTGCTCCAGCCTTCCCACCAATTCACGCACATCCGTCATGTTCCCGGCCAGGTACATCATCTCCGCGGCCCGAAAGATCGAGGCGGCCATCTGATCCGTGTCGTCGGGGTTGAGATAGCCGGCCTTGAGGAACTCCCGGGCCGCCTGCACGGGCTCGGATTTCCGGTAGTAGTACTCGCCGATGAGAAACTGGGCCTGGGAGGCGGTTACCGGCTCTCCCTGGTCCACCACCTTCTGCAGCATCTCCAG
>Ga0307419_10000783_pt1 | contig 16291 bp, 20 predicted proteins | sample SalMarWE160230MG_2_FD_202512 | JGI IMG/M metagenome (GOLD analysis project Ga0307419, IMG submission 202512) | Salt marsh sediment microbial communities from the Plum Island Ecosystem LTER, Massachusetts, United States - WE1602-30 | ecosystem: Environmental > Aquatic > Marine > Intertidal zone... | reverse complement strand
GAATCATGACGATCATCTTTCTCACCATATCGGTGATCTTTATTTATCTGTTTTATATGTGATTACTGTACCTCTAAAAAGAGGCCGATCCCTTAACAGACAAGACTTCGCGCAAGGGCGTCTCTGACGGCGTCGATATCGTTATTAGTGCGGCCACTGTGAGCCTAGCCATGGGTGCGGGGAGAAACTCATCCCAGACCATCCATGAGTATCAGATGAACAAGGGGTAGAAAAAGGACGATTTAAGGGGTCGAGGGTTACGGGGTGAAAGAGAAGCCCCGCTTGCATAACGGGGCTTTATATCTTTTCTTTGCAAAAACAAGGATATAGTAAATCACACCTTTTACGACTAGCTACCCGTTCTTCTTTTCTTCATTCTCAATCTCATTTTCATTACAAACCAATTAATAAAAATCACGGCAAATAAAGTAAAAATAAAAACTGAAGGATAACGCTGATAGCCGATACTTAAGACATTGATAGAAAGCACGATCCCCGTTAAGCCAATTATGTAATCCTTTGCGAATAAATCATTTTTATGTATTAAGAAAGTAACGCAGGAAAAACCAATCAGTGCGCTTATCATTACTGACCACAAAGGGATTATTTCTCGCAACCATTTTACAGTAAGAGGGAAAAGAAGAAAAAAAATGTGATGCCCTGCCCGAAATAAGGCAACCAATACTAACAATAATAAGATATGTGTCAATAGTACAAGGTTCTCTTTACTTACCCATTTTAAAGGCCTATGCTTACTTTTTTTTGATGGCATTATAGTATTCCAAAGAGAAACCTCGCTTCTCGTTATACCTCAGATAAGAGTAATCCCCCATCCAATTCCCTACGTTAAAGTAATAACCCTCCCCTCCCCTCTTTTTCATAGGTATCTCCTCAGGGAGATGGGTGTGGGCGAGGACCACGGCATCAAACCCCTCCTGCAGCTTGCGCTGGGCAAACCGTTGGAGCCGTTCGATGATCGGAGAAGATCTTTTTGAACTTCGATTCCTGCTTCCAGCACTCCACCACTTAGCAACAGCTATGACAACTCGTGGTCCTAATAAGGAAATCAGCAGATACGAAAGCTTATTCCTCAAGAACCAAATCAGTATCCGGTGACTCACGGTTGGATTGGCCCGATCACCGTGGGCCAGGTATACCTTTTTGCCATCGAGATCTATTTCTGTAGACCTGTCGTAGACATCGATTCCCAGCTTCTCTCGCATATATTGCCCCATACGGAACTCGTGGTTCCCCTCCAAATAGATCACTTCAACACCATCTGATCTAAGTTCCTCCAAGAGCTTTAAGATATCACCGTATTCTCTTTTCAGAGGGGAGAGATCACGGAATCCGAACCAAAAGTCAAAAAAATCCCCCATGATAACGAGTGTATTGAGCGTGGATCTATTTTTTTGGATAAAATTAAAGAAGTGTTTTCTCCGCTCCACATCCCCGAAAGCGAAGTGGGCGTCACCAATAAAAAGCCAATCCATTACCTCCCCACTCCGCAATAGCGAAATCCCAGCCCCCGCACGTGGTGAGGCTCGTAGACATTTCGCAGGTCAATCAAGACTGGCTCTTGCAATAACCCTTTAATGCGTTTAAGGTCCAAGAGGCGAAACTGGTTCCATTCGGTGAGCAAAACCAGGGCGTGGCTCCCCTCGGCCACCTCGTAGGGTCCCTTGCAGTAGAGCACGTCTTGGAAGATCTTTTTTGCCTCCTCCATGGCCTCCGGATCATAGGCCTTGATCCGCGCCCCCCATGCCTGAAGCCCCTGGATGATGGAAATGGAGGAGGCCTCCCGCATATCGTCGGTGTTGGGCTTGAAGGCAAGCCCCAAGATGCCGATGGTCTTGTCCTGCACATCACCCATCATCTCCGCGATCTTCTCGATCATTCTCTCCCGCTGCCGCTCATTGACCTTGATGGTAGATTGGACGATCTCCATCTCACTATTGTGCTCGCGTGCAAGGTGGACCAGTGCTTTGGTGTCCTTGGGAAAACACGATCCTCCAAAACCAGGCCCAGCGTGCAGGAACTTCCGCCCGATTCTCCCATCAAGCCCCATGGCCCGGGCCACATCGTGGACATCTGCCCCCACCCGTTCACACAGATTTGCTATCTCGTTGATAAAAGAGATCTTGGTCGCCAAAAAGGCATTGGAGGCATACTTGATCATCTCGGCCGTCTCAATCGTCGTAATAACAAAGGGGGTCTCGATGAGGTACAGGGCATTGTAAATCTCCTTCATTACCTCGATGCCCCGCTCGCTCTCCGCCCCGATGACGACACGATCGGGCCTGAAAAAGTCTTGTACCGCAGCTCCTTCCCGCAGGAATTCGGGATTAGAGACCACATCGAAGGGGACAGCGTTCTGCAATGCTTCCCCGATCAGCCCCTTAATCCATTTACCCGTCCCGACAGGAACAGTGCTCTTGAGGACAATGATCTTGTATTCATCCATAGAGCGAGCGATCTCCTTAGCCACCATCTCCACGTGGGAGAGATCAGGTGAACCATCACTATGAGCAGGGGTCCCCACCGCAATAAAGATCACCGTGCTGCTTCGAACACCTTTCTTTGTAGCGGTGCTGAAGGAGAGTCGCCCCTCATTCATATTTTTCTCTATCAAAGCATCGAGGCCTGGTTCATAAAAAAAGCTTTCGCCCTTCTGTAATCTCTCTATCTTGGCCTTGTCTTGGTCCACACAGATGACCTCCATCCCAAACTCAGCCAAGCAGGTACCGGTTACCAACCCTACATAGCCGCTACCGATCATACAGATCTTCATCTATTGCTCCCTGCGCTGGAAGTATTCCTGTAATGCCATCTGCCAGGACCTCATCTCGAAACCCGTTTCCCGTTCCAGTCTCTGACAATTTAAGATTGAATAGTACGGCCTCTTGGCGGGCCGATTGAGAACGGTTGAGGAGATGGGCATAATCTCCACCTGCGCTGAATTGGCTAACCGTAAGATCTCCACGGCGAAGTCATACCATGAACAAGAACCGCTGTTGCTGACATGAAAGGTACCCCGCACGTCTTTGGCAACGAGGGCAGCGATGGCCCTGCTCAGGTCCGCCGTATAGGTAGGGGAACCCTGTTGATCGTGCACCACTTCAATGTGATCCCTCTCTTCAGCCAGGGCAAGGATGGTCTCCACAAAATTGCGACCATGCTTTCCGTAAAGCCATTGGGTTCTAACGATGAGATAATCGTCTAAGATCTCTTCAATATACCGTTCCCCCATCAGCTTGCTCTCACCATATATACTGAGAGGATTAGGAGGATCATCTTCACGGTATGGGCTTCCTTTTGTTCCATCAAAAATATAATCGGTGCTAAGGTAGATCAATTTTGAGCCGCTGTCACAACAACCCTTTGCCACATTCTTAGTCCCCTGGCCGTTAACAGCAAAGGCCTTGTTTATCTTCTTTTCGCATCCATCGACGTCTGTATATCCGGCAGCATTGATCACCACATCGGGTGAAAATTCTTTAATGGTCTTTCGTGTGGCCCCTTGACGGGTAATGTCGAAATCCTCTATGTCCAGACCGGTCACTGTGTATTTCTTTGAAAAGACTTCCAAGAGATCGTGCCCGAGCATCCCCTGCGCACCGAGAATTAAAACCTTCTGCATGACCTCCTCATCAAAAAAAGCAAGCTCAAAAGATGATAAACAAAACCCTTGCAAAAAGCAATCCCTTGGGCTGTGGGCCTGTAAGCATTGGACACGAAGCTAACCGCTTGTATTATAGGGACCATATACATTCAGCGATTTTAATAGAATCATTGTCAGGCACGATAATGGTCGAGAACGGGTGGTAAGCAAACAAAGAAGCAAATGATATGAGTTGTAAAAAACAGAAACAATGCACGTCGAACCGCGTAATTTTTAATATCCAGCCTTACAAGAACTCTTTTATGTCACTGATGTTCAGTTCCAGCATTTTGATACTGGCTAAGATGCGATCCACGTTTCTCTCGACGGCTTGAATCCTCCCGCCCTTGCTTTTTAACTCCTCAGCGATCTGACGCATTTGTTGTATCGACTGGTCAAGGTTCTTAAGAGCCACCTCCGCCATGTCATCCTCCTTTCTTTCTCTGATCCTTAAACCTCTTGGCCTTTACCTCATATCTGGGTAACAAGCCAAAGGGATGAACCTCTATTTTGTAACCGAGGTTGGTCTTCACCCGCAACTGATCTTTTAAACGAAAGAGAATGTTCTCTTCCTCCTTTTCTTTGCCAGGCCGTATCTCAACCTTCAAGAGGATATCATCAATATCGCCTTTCTTGCTGACAACCACCTCGTACTCATCTCCGAGTTCGGGAATATCCCTGACCACTTCCTCAATGGCTGTGGGGGCTAATAGAACACCCTTTACTTTTGTGATGTCATCAGCGCGCCCGACAACCCCTCCATCAATAATCCGAAAGGTTCTCCCACATTGGCACTGATAATCAGCCCAGCGGATTACGTCTTTAGAGTCAAATCGAATACAGGGTTTAGCCATGCGATCCAAGGCGGTGATGATCATCTTTCCGTCCTTGCCGGGCTCGGTAATGATCTCTCCTGTCTCTACATCTTCAATCTCAACCAAAAAGAAGGCCTCATTGACATGCAAACCGCCCGGCTGCTCAGCGCACTCATAGCTCCAGGCGCCGATCTCCGTGGCGCCGATGTGATCATAGACCTTTGCCCCCCAGGCATCCTCCATTCTCTTCTTTGTAGTGGGGATACTCGCCCCCGGCTCACCGGCGCAGGTGATCCTTTTTATAGAGAGATCCTTTTTCGGATCGATCCCTAATTTGTTCTTGGCAGCAGCTGCCATTCCCAAGACATAGGTCGGTGTGGCCAAAAAGGCCGTGCACTTGAGCTCTTGCATCTTGAGGATCCTGGCCTGGGTATCCAATACGCCTCCGGGGACAACCTCAGCTCCAAGCTTTTCTGCTGCATAGTGTCCGGCCCAAAAGGCAACAAAGATATTATAACCAAACGGCAAAAAAATCCTATCGGAATCACGATAACCCTGGGAATAGAGGATGTAACACCAGCACTCGGCCCACCATTCCCAATCCTGCCAAGTGTCGGCCTGATAGACAGGGGTTCCGGTAGTGCCGCTGGTCTGTCTGAAAACGGTCACCTCTTCGAGGGGGACAGCAAGCATATCCCCATAGGGGAACGGCTTGTGCTGTTGAACCTCTCTCATCATATCCTTCTCGATCTTTGGCACCTTCTGAATGTCTTCATATTTCTTGATGTCCCCTGGTTCTAGCCCCGCATTCTTATAGAGCTTTTTGTAAAAAGGAGAATTTTCATAGGCCCATGACACGATACGTTTGAATTTTTTTAGTTGTAGGGCGTGGAGTTTTTCTTGCGGTAGGGTCTCTAGAATAGGATTCCAATAGATATCCTGGTTTGTGGGCATTACAGCATACCTCCCCTTCCATATGTTGTTTATTGTATCCTCTCAATCACGTATGCTTATATCCCATGAACGTGAAATGGTCAATGGCCTGAGTGCTAGCAATGCATCGCTCTCATACTCATGAACGTCCAGATCATTCCCGATGTATCCTCAAAATGGTATGGCCGTGCTTGAAAAAAAGGCCCTCTCCTCAAGTCAGGACAGGGCCACGGTAAAACCTCTCTCGGCTTCCGTCCTCCTTATGCCCCATCACTCCATGTGCCATACCGCTCCCGCAAGATTCGATGCAGTATCTTGCCGGTACCGGTGCGCGGCATGTCGTCGTCCTTGATAAAGTCCACGGTCTTAGGGCGTTTGTAGCCAGCGATCTTCCCTTTGCAGAACTCCATGATCTCCTTGCCGAGTGCATCACTTGCCTGATATTTTTCATGCAAGACCACTACTGCCTTGACCGACTCACCCCATTTTGCATCAGGGACCCCGATTACGGCAACGTCCTTGACCGCTTCATGCATCCCCACGCAGTTTTCCACCTCCGAGGGATACACATTCTCCCCACCAGTGATAATCATGTTGGCCTTCCGGTCAACCAGATAGTAATAGCCATCTTCATCTCTTTTGCACATGTCGCCGGCAGAAAACCACTCCCCCTGGAAGACCTCCGTGGTCTTCTCAGGGTCCTTCCAGTATTCCTTGAAGATAGATGGAGTCCTGGAATAGAGTTCACCTACCTCCCCATCGGGCACTGCATTGCCCTCTTCGTCAAGAATCTTAATACGGTCGGTCCCAAAGACCTCCTTCCCGATGGAACCGAGTTTCTTGAATTGATCCTCCGGACGCAACAACGTAACCAGACCAGACTCAGTCGATCCATAGGCCTCCCAAAGCTCGGCATTGTTAAAATGGTCCATGATAGCCGCTTTGAGGTCTTTCCTGGCCGGTGCGGAAGAGATAAGCAATTGTCGGATGCTGCTTACATCATACTTTTTCTTTACCTCATCAGGCAGGGCCAACATCATAATGTAGTGTGTCGGTACCAGCGATGTATAGGTAATCTTATACTCAGAGAGCGTCCGCAACATGTCCTCCGGATCAAAACTGACCATGTTATAGACCATGACAGGCGCGCTCACGAGGGTATAGGCGTAGGAATAATAGACAGAATTGATGTGGCACATCGGCATGACCAACAACACCTTATCCGTTGGTAGAACCCCCATGCTGACATTGCTGTTATAATATTGTCCAAAAACAGACTCGTGGGTCTTGACCACCCCCTTGGGCTTGCCCGTCGTACCGGATGTATACATAATGGTCCACATATCTGCGGCATCGACCATAATATCGGGCTCTTCGGGAGAGGCATCTGCCAAGAAATCTTCGTAATGGACATAGCCATCAGGGGCTTTCCCCTCTCCGAGATAGATGTAGTTCTCTTTGGAAATAGGGAGTTTGTCGCGCATGCCGTTAATGGCGTCAATAAAAGATTCTTCCACAATGAACGCCTTACTGCCGGAGTGATTAACGATATATTCGATCTCAGGAGGTGCGAGACGGAACATGATCGGGACCATAACCTGACCACCTTTGGCACAAGATCCATAAATCTCCAGCCACTCGACCCGGTTATAAGCAAGGATGGCAAAGCGGTCCTGGTGTCCCACCCCCAACTTTGCCAATGCATTGGCGAGCCGGCATGTCCTCGCATTCCACTCCTTGAACGTGAACGTCTTGCTTTTATCTTGGCATCCGAGTTTGTCTGGATAATTGATGGCATTCATCTTCAGAATGGTTCCAACATGCATCCATTTACTAATGGTCATAGCGGACACCTCCTGCTCTCTCGTTTTTGATCACTGTGTTTTTTGTCTCAACACAGACCCAAGAAAAAACCTCATTTTATTCCCATATCTTGCCCGGATTGAGAATGTTATGAGGATCCAGGATCTTTTTAATGCCTTTCATGATGTCAATGGCCCGGGGATCCATGGCCTTTTTCAGAAATCTCTGTTTTTCAAGGCCGATACCATGCTCACCGGAAAGCACCCCACCTAGTTTCATGGCCGCTTCAAATATTTCAGCCATGGTCTCTTCTGCCCTGGCAAATTCCTCTTTATTCCTGATATCAGTAAATATAGATGGGTGGAGATTACCATCTCCAGCATGGCCGATGTACTGGATAAAGAAACCCGATTTCTCAGATATCTCATCCAATCTTCTTACAAACTCAGGAAGCTTATCCCTGGGGACAGCCACATCCTCAGCTAAAACCGTATGAGCAGCCCCAAAAACGGCGGCAAAGCCTGCGCTCCGTGCCTTCCAGAACATAGCTGCCTCGGCATCGTCCTTGGCCGCCCGGGCCTCTTGCGCCCCATTTTTTTTGAGGATATCGAGAATTTGCTGAGTATCTGCTTCCACAGCCGCTGGTGAACCATCAGCCTGCAACAAAAGCAAAACTTTGGCCTCAAGGGGCAGACCCATCGGCGTAGTCTCTTCAATCCGTCTAATAACGAAATTATCAACAAACTCAATCTTTGACGGTACCACACCGCTCGCCAGTATATGCGATATCGCCTCAACGGCTACATCCGCCTTATCAAAAACAGCCATCATTGACTTGGTGGCTGGGGGCATTGGCAGCAGGCGCACAGTTATCTTGCTTATCACCCCCAAGGTTCCCTCAGCACCAGTAAAGAGCATGCAAAGTTCATAACCAGTCCTATTTTTGGGGGTCAAACCCCCAATTTTCATAATATGGCCATCCGCGAGAACCACCTCTAAACCGAGCACATACTGCTTGGTCACCCCATACTTAACACAATAGGGACCACCTGCGTTCTCCGAGACCACACCGCCCATTGTACATCCAAGAAAGCTCTGCGGATCAGGCGGAAAGAACAGGCCCTCTTGGGCCAAGGTAAGGTTAAAATCCTGTAGGACAACACCCGGCTCTACAATAGCAAGGAGGTTGGCCTTGTTTATCTCCAGGATTTGATTCATCTTAGTGGTGCAGAGAACAATACCACCCTTGATCGGGATCGAACCACCACTAACGTTGGTCCCTGCCCCCCGAGGGGTAACGGGTACCCGTTCGTCGTTGGCCAGCTTCAGTATTTCCGATATCTCTTGGGCCGAAGTTGGAAAGACCACCACATCAGGCTCCTGGAACTGAGTGGCTGTCCCATCATACGCATAGGTGGCGAGATCTTCCTTCTCAGTGAGGACATTGGATTTCCCTACTATTTTTTTGAGATCATTGACGATCTTTTTCTGAAACATCACCCTCTCCTTCCCTTGCGAAATGCCGCTCTTTATTCTATCCCATAGACACTTCTTGTCAAGCGTGCCCCGGGGCCACAGATAATCGCCCTTGAAGAGAGGTATAAAAAATGGTTATATAGTATAAAGAGACCTTTGACAAGCTTTCGGCAAGGTTCAAGAATTAAAGATAACAAAAAATGAGGAGGATAATCCATTATGGATGATCAACACGTGATCATCATCGGAGGAGGACCAGCAGGCTTGACAGCGGGACTCTACGCCTCCCGTGCTCATCTCAAGACCGTCCTTCTGGAGGCCATGATCCCCAGCGGACAAGCCTATATGACCGAGAGGATTGAGAACTATCCAGGCTTCCCCGACGGTATCTCGGGGAGAGAGCTGATCGAACGGTTTGTGCAACAGGCGACCAAGTTCGGCCTGGAGATTCAACAGTTCACCAAAGTGGACAAGGTGGCATTGGAGGGGGAGAAAAAGGTGATCACGGCTGGTGAAAAGAAATTCTCAGCCTCAGCCCTCATCATCGCCAGCGGGGCCCAGGCGAACAAAGTGGGGATCCCCGGTGAGGAGGAATTCACCGGCAAAGGGGTCTCCTATTGCGCCACCTGTGATGGTGCCTTCTTTAAAGACCAAGATGTTGCCGTTGTAGGTGGAGGGGACACCGCGCTCGAAGATGCCCTCTACCTCAGTAGGCTCGCTCGCAAGGTATTCGTGATACACCGCCGTGATCAGTTGAGGGCTCAAAAGGTTCTCCAGGATAGAGCCATGCACAATGCTACCATTGAAATTATCTGGAATGCCGTGCCCAAGGAAATCAAGGGAGAGGGTATGGAAAAAACCCTTCGTCTGGAGAACGTCAAGGATGCTACGGAAAGGCAGTTGGCCGTCAGCGGGGTCTTCATCGCCGTCGGGCAGAGCCCGAACACTGACTTTGTTCGCGGTGTAGTCGAACTGGACGACCATGGCTATATCATCACCGACCACGACTGTGCTACCTCTGTGGCCGGTATATTCGCAGCCGGCGATGTAAGACAAAAGGGCTTGAGACAGATCTCCACCGCTGTAGGCGATGGCGCCCTCGCCGTTACAGCTGTTGAGAAATATATCGAGGGGAAAACATGAGGTAACTGCATCCATGAATGGAGAAAGCAACTCTCTTGGCACCATACTTGACAGTATCGCCGACGGGGTCTTCACCGTGGACGATGAGTGGCGTATCACCTCCTTCAATAAATCGGCTGAGCGGATCACGGGTTTCTCCAAAGAAGAGGCCATTGGCCAATATTGTTATGAGATATTCCGCACCAATGTCTGCCTGGAGCAGTGTGCCCTGCGCGAGACGATGAAGACGGGACACAACATCATCAACAAGGAACTGAACATCCTCGATAAAGCTAACCAAGAAGTTCCCGTGAGCATCAGCACCGCTGTATTAAAAGACAATAAAGAAAAGATCATAGGGGGCGTCGAGACCTTTCGTGATCTCTCATTGATCAAGGAGCTGGACAAGGAGATTCACGAGAAGTACTCCTTTCAAGACATCATCAGCAAACATCCTGCTATGCTAAACATCTTCCGCATCCTCCCTGATATCGCGCGTAGCGAGGCCACCGTCCTGATTCAGGGTGAGAGCGGTACGGGCAAAGAACTCTTCGCCCAGGCCATCCACAACCTCAGCCCTCGGGGTGAGGGACCCCTCGTGAAGGTAAACTGCGGTGCCCTCCCTGAAAGCCTTCTCGAATCAGAACTCTTCGGGTATTGCAAGGGTGCCTTTACCGACGCCACGCGCGATAAACCAGGCAGGTTTCAGCTGGCCGAGAGGGGAACCATCTTTTTGGACGAGATCGGGGATATCACCCCTGGAATTCAGGCAAAACTTTTACGGGTACTGGAGGGCAAAGAATTTGAACCTCTGGGCGGAACCGCAACGCTCAAGGCCGACGTTCGGGTCGTAGCTGCCACCAATAAGGACCTCCAAAAGCTCGTTCAACTGAATCAGTTTAGGAATGATCTCTACTACAGGCTCAATGTGGTAAAGATAGATCTACCCACTCTGAAAGAACGCAGTATGGACATCCCTCTTCTCATCGAACATTTTATCGCAACGTTCAACAAAAAGACTGGAAAGGAGATCCACGGTGTCTCAGAAGAGGTCTTAACCATCCTCATGCACTACCCCTATCCTGGTAACATCAGGGAACTGGAGAATATTATTGAACACACCTTTATCCTCTGCAAGGGAGCACATATACAACAAGAACATCTCCCACGCTACCTCTATGATCAGAAGCCCCCAGCGGAAGAGAAGAAATCCATTCGGAAACTGGAGGAGGAACACATCATTCATACCTTCCAAAAATGCGGCACCAACCTGACCAGGGCTGCGAAGGAATTGGGGATACACCGGACCACGTTATGGCGTAAGCTAAGAAGAATGAGTATCCTGTAGTTGCACATTGCAATACTTGTGCACAAAACCTCGCATTTTAATAAATTCATAAATTTCAAATATATAAAGAATCACATGTTGCAGTTTGCAACAAAGTAAATCTCTTCTTTTCTCCTGTTAAATAATTCTTAATAAAATCAAATGGTTACAGAAGGCAATAAATGGCACAAAAAATGCTGTACTTTCACAAGATGAAAGTCGCCATCCCTATAAACGGAGATCGTATTGCACCGAGACTTCCCCTTGCAAAAGAGGTATGCATAGTTGAGTTGCTGGGAAAAAGGGAGATGGGGAGAGACAAGGTAGATATCTCCCTCCTCCACCCGATGGAAATCCCGGATTTCCTGGCTTCTCAAGGAGTAACTAAGGTTATTGCCGGGGGGGTAAACTGGCATCTTCAGGAGATGTTGAGGGTGCACAACATAGAAGTCATCTGGGGGATAATGGGAGATGTGGATGAAGTTCTGGCGTTTTACCTTAGAAAGGGGCTTCAGGACGGAATGGGCCCCTGTCCTCCCAGGAGGAGGAGACGCTTTCGAGGTCTTCACGTGTAACATGAAAGGGGGTACTTATTATGCCGTGGGGAGATAGAACAGGTCCAATGGGACTCGGCCCCATGACTGGCAGGGCAGCAGGTTACTGCGCCGGTTACCCCGTGCCCGGCTATGCCAACCCCTGGATCCCTGGATGGGGAGGCAGAGGGAGAGGCTGGCGGGGCAGAGGTCGCGGATTCTGGGGTCGTAGCTGGAGATTATGGGGTGGGGGTCGTGGCCGTGGACTCCGCCGGGGTCAGTATGGATACTATCCCTACTATGGCTATTCACCCTATTGACGCGTTACATGGCTGAATGATTGGGGCCATGGTATGGATAAGTGGAGCCCTTGGAGTTGAGGATGGCCTGGATTCTGAGGAGTAACCCCTTACGCCGGGCCGTAGGTAACCAACGGGGATACAAAATAACTAACCAAGTACGGATGTTTGAAAGCAACGTGGAAAGCATCAGGAAGAGGCTGGAAAAGCTTAACAATAGGAGGTAAATATGCCTAATGGATTTGGTAGAGGGAGAGGTATGGGACGCGGTTTTAGAGGGGGTATGGGGTTTGGCTTCCGTGGCAGTTCTCCTCCCTGGCCTTACGTGGGTATAGGGAGAGGAGGGCTTCCAAGATGTGGCTATTTCCTCAGTGGTGCCGAGGCCCCTACTGCCTGGCCATATCAGCAGACCCCGTATCCCTATTATGGAGAAACACCGGTTATTCCTGGCGAAGCACCATTTGCCCCACAAATGACAAAGGAAGAGGAGCTTGATTTCCTCAGAGGTCAAGCTGAGGCCATCAAGGGGCAGCTGGAGCAGATTGAGGCCAGGATGCGCGAGATGGAGACGGAAGAGTAGTATCATCACCGTGGTCGATGATGGGTAACCAACATTCCTCATTGGCACGGTAAAGGAGGCAAGTTATGCCAGGATTCGATGGTAGCGGCCCTCGGGGGCTCGGTCCAATAACAGGGGGCGGCAGAGGATTTTGTGTTGTTCCATTATCACCTGATTCGCCGACATATGCGGAAAAAGGGGATTATCCCCCCACATACGGCGTACCCGGGAGTACGCCTTACTATGGAACGAGGCAGGGTACTGCAGGCGCAGTACCATTTGCTTCCCAGATGACACGCAAGCAGGAGCTTGATTTTCTGAAGAATCAGGCCCAGACATTGACAGGACAACTGGAGCGGATAGAGGCCATGATTAAACAATTGGAAACCGAGATTTAAGCCAAGATTGCTGAGGGGGATTAAGAGCTACAAGGAGTGAATTATGAGGATTGCTATTTCAGCCACAGGTCCAACTCTGGATGTTGAGGTAGATCCTCGCTTTGGCCGATGTCAGTACTTCATTATCGTTGACCCAGACACAATGGAATTTGAGGCCGTGGAGAACTCCAACGCCATGGCTGCTGGGGGGGCAGGAATCGCCACCGGCCAGATGATTGCTGACAAAGGTGTCAACGCAGTGCTCACCGGTAACTGCGGCCCTAATGCCTATCAGGTGCTATCAGCTGCCGGAATTCACGTGATAACCGGGGTTTCAGGGAAGGTGCAGGACGCCATTCAGTCCTACAAGTCAGGGCGCTTTCAGGCCACTTCACAACCCACTGTAGATGCTCACGCCGGCATGAACTATGGTGGAGGTATGGGTGGTGGCATGGGTATGGGCCGCGGTATGGGCAGGGGCATGGGGATGGGTCGTGGTATGGGCAGAGGCATGGGCCGCGGTATGGGCCAAGGCATAGGAATAGATGGAGGCACAGGATCTGGAATGGTGCCACCAGCTAGCCCAACGCCGCAGCCGACGAGCCCGGAGCAGGAACTTGAGGCGCTCAAAAACCAATCACAGATGCTTGCGCAACAACTAGCTGAAATTCAACGTCGCATCGAGGAAATGGAAAAGAAAAAGAAATAAGAAAGCTCACCGCTTGAGCCACTAGCAGCAAGAGGAGGATAGTGGTGGTTATATCAAGGCGGCCAAACTATGAGGAACGCAATGACTTCAGCATGGGAGCAATTTCAAGAACTCATCAAGGCCCAGATGAGAAAAATATATTCTGAGACCGTCATCGACCATGCTATGAATCCAAGAAACTTAGGAGACATGGAAGATGCTGATGGCTTTGCCAGGGTGACTGGTCCTTGTGGCGATACCATGGAGATGTGGCTCAGGGCAAAGAACGGTAACCTTACCGACGTCACCTTCTTGACTGACGGCTGTGGAACCAGCATTGCCTCAGGTAGCATGGTTACCGAGATGGCAAAGGGGGGGGAAATCACCGAGTCCCAAAAGATTAGTCAGCAGGATGTTCTGAATGCCTTGGGCGGACTCCCAGAGGAAAGCCAACACTGTGCCCTTCTGGCGGCGGATACACTGAAAGAAGCGATAAGAAACTACCTGACGATGAAAAAAGAGACGTGGAAAAAGGCTTACCGAAAACACTAGGGAGAGGAGTTTAGAGAAATCAAGGGCCTCCAGAATGTCTTGAAAAAAAGATACGGATGAACCGGAAAGATTACTATCAGATACTCGGAGTAAGAAAAGATGCCGGAACTGAGGATATCAGGAAGGCCTTCCGCCATCTGGCCTTACGCTATCATCCTGATCACAACCCCGGTAATCCGAAGGATGCTGAGGAGAAATTTAAGGAGATCAATGAGGCCTATGAGGTGCTCGGCAATGAGCAAAAGAGGCGGCACTACGACCACTTGATAGACTGGACAGGCTACAGTCAGAAAACAACAGTGGTTGAAGACATCTTCGAGGATACCTTCACAGATAGCAGAGACCTCGACTGGATAAAAGAGATAATGCAAACGTTCGCTGGACTAGATCCTAGTTTCAGGACTTTTAGCCGCCGGAGGTCATGGGGTTGCAAACGTCAGCGGGGATGGCGGTGCCGCCGAGAACAGTGGCAAGAATGAAGCATATGGAGTCACGATAGTGGTAAATTCTATTGTCTATGGCCCCGTTCCATCCAGGCGATTGGGGCATAGCCTGGGAATAAATAACATTCCTCCTAAGATATGCAGCTATTCGTGCGTTTACTGTCAATTGGGAAACACTATAAACATGCAAGTTGAACGACAAACTTTCTGTGATCCAGAAGAAATAGTTCAAACTGCCAAGGAGAAAGTCAAACAGGTTAGAGAAAAAGGTGAACCGATAGACTATCTGACCTTTGTCTCTGACGGTGAGCCCACTCTCGATGCCAATCTCGGTAAAGAGATCGAGTCTCTAAAATCTTTAGGTATAAAAATTGCTGTTATTACCAATGCTTCTCTCATCTGGCACGAGGATGTGAGGCAAGCCTTACAAAAGGCTGACTGGGTATCGCTCAAGGTAGATACGGTAAACAAAGAAATATGGCGCACAATTGATAGGCCACAAAGATCATTGAACCTTTCAGTAATCTTAGACGGAATGTTCAGGTTCGCTAATACTTTTAAGGGTGAACTAACCACCGAGAGCATGCTTATTCAAGATATTAACGATAACGATGGGGAAATTGAGAGAATAGCCAGTTTTCTGGCACAGTTAAAACCAACAAAAGCTTACCTGGCAATACCGATAAGGCCGCCGGCAACAAGGACGATAACCGCCGCGAGCGAGCTCGCCCTTAATAGAGCATACCAGATCTTCAGTAAGAGAGTAAGCAGCGTAGAATATTTGATCGGCTATGAAGGAAACGCCTTTGCCTTTACTGGTAATATTGAAAATGATCTGCTGAGCATTACCTCAGTGCATCCCATGAGGGAAGAAGCCGTTATAGAACTCCTGAAGAAGGCTGATTCCGGCTGGGGAGTTGTCGAAAAGCTAATAAACGATGACAGTCTCTTAGAAGTGGAATATCAGAGAAAAAAGTTCTACATGAGAAGGTTGCGTTAAACCATGATACAAGCCATCTGGATAATAGATGTGGTAGATGAGTATCTGGCAATGCTTGGCTAGAGTGATTATTTTCATCACGCGTAAAGGTTGAAGGCAGAAGTCGGGCCATCATGGAAGAAGTTAAGCCATTCTGGGAAGTGTGACTTTGCAATGGAAGAAGGATTAAAAAAAGAAATCGAAGGCGTATTGGCCAAGACAAGGCCAAGCCTCGGCGGGGCTGATATTCGGTTCGTGGATATCAGCCAGGGAATAATAACCGTGGAGTATTATAGGCCGTTATCGAATCCCTCTGCCTGCCACGTGGACAGAACACAAATAACTAAAGATATAATACTTGAGGTGCTTGAAGATCAACTCAAAAAAGTGGTGCCTGGTTTTAGGAAGGTGACTCTCCTTGGCAAAGACTAGAAGGCTAATTCGGAACAGGTCTGGATGCAATCGTCATGAAACTTACGGATCATTGAAAAAAAATAGTAGGCATCACAAATCCTTGAAGTTTTGCATTGCTGAATATGGCCGTTAACGAAAGATAAAAGTAAGAATATAATATCATGCCTTACAAACTTCTCGTTTTTACCTGCTATGGAGGATGCGCAACAGGTGTCGCGGCATCGAAATCCTGCATCAGGCTGTGGGAGGAGAACCCAGGTGAAGTGAAGATCGGGTGCCTTCCAGCTGTAATAGTACCATGGAAGCTCAA
>Ga0307419_10000782_pt1 | contig 16291 bp, 15 predicted proteins | sample SalMarWE160230MG_2_FD_202512 | JGI IMG/M metagenome (GOLD analysis project Ga0307419, IMG submission 202512) | Salt marsh sediment microbial communities from the Plum Island Ecosystem LTER, Massachusetts, United States - WE1602-30 | ecosystem: Environmental > Aquatic > Marine > Intertidal zone... | reverse complement strand
TGTGGAACCCCGGTATATGAGGTAGGAACTGAAACTGATCCCGACATAATCATTCCATATAAGGTTTATGTCCCCGGGCAGGGCTCCTTTGTTCATGGAAAGATGCAGGGTCTGATGGTAAAAACTCCGTCCCGACTCATTCCCACAGGTATCCACCGATGAGATCTTATATCGAACGGCCTGTTCGGTGGGATCCACACCGGGATCCTCGAAGACACTGAGATCATCCGCGGGCAGGTTGCCGATCCACTCAAAGGAGTCCTTCACGGCCAGTTCCCGGTAAATATTATAGGAAGCGGTTCCCACCCCGGGTGTTTTTTCCCAGATGATGATGTTCAGCTGGGAGGTATCGACGCTGACGGCGCAGACTTTCTCCTCCTCGAAAACCTTCTGGACATTCACCCGGACGGTATCGTAATAAAAGCAGCGGTTATCCCCTTCGACGGCTACCTCCACAGTCTCTGCATCGTACACGCGGTAGCTGTCCGCATTGGAACCGTCAGGCCAGACGTAGCTTACCTTGTCCGGTTCGGCCTTCAGGGTCAGGCTGTCCCCGTAACAGAAAACCAGCCCGGGTTTGTCCGCCGTAATGACCGCAGTGGTCTGAGGGGCAGTACGGTAAAGAAACCCCGTTGCGGTGAGGGCTTCTCCCCCTCCCCACTTATATGCAAACCACAGCCTGTTTTCCCGGTCAAATTTTACGGGTCCCGATAACTGAAGGGGGACCGCACTGTTCGAACTCGAATAGGGCACGAACCTTGAATCGCTGCGCAGGAGCAATGCACCGTTTGAGGAAGCCCATATCCTTCCTGCCTGCCCGACGGCAATATCCTGAACCAGGTTGCCTGCCACTGAATGGACCGAACTGATCTGGGCCCCGGCATATACGATCATGCTGTCCCCGCTGGCCACCATCACCCTGCCCCATTTATCGGCGGTGATGGCTGAAATGCTCTTAACGGTTGAATTGGGAGTCCATTTGCCGTTCTTGAAGCGTACGATCCCGGGACTGTCATTCAGTCCCACCCAGACCGAACTGTCGGCTGCGATTTCAATCGTCCTGACCGGCGCATTGGACCATTCCTTATAAACCGTAAAAGCAATGCCGTCGTATGAGGCCACCGCCCCCGAGGAGAATCCTATCCATTTGGTATTGCTGGAATCCACCGCGATGGCCGTTACATTTGCCTCCGGCAGATCCGAATTGGCCGGGGTCATGGTTCTGCCCTGCAGGGAAAGGATATGAACGATCCCGATTCCCTTCTTGGTGGCTATCCAGACGGAGTCCTTCTTATCTACCGCCAGGTCCAGCGGTGTGCGCTCCGGCAGAAATGAATCCTCAACTTTAGCCCAGACCGCACCGCCGTCGAATTTCCCCACCTCGCAGTAGGTGGCGATGTTCGGGTAGTAAAGGACAAACCACATATTCCCCAGCCTGTCGGTCTCGATGTCAACAATGCTGTTATACTGATCGTCAAGTCCGAAATCCGTCCCCTGGAACAGGGTTACGCAGACCTGGGAACGAAGGTTTCCGGGCATAAGGAGTAAGAGGGTAATGGAGAGGGAAAAGGAAAAGAGGAGTGACTTTTTCATGATCATCCGGTGTTGAATATTTAACTGTTTTACGGACGATGATGTAAGTGGTTACGTTATCCGGTCATATCTTAACGCAGCGCTCTACATTCAGATGCCCTGGTCCCGGGTATTTACCGACAAAATCGGCCCGTTTACCGATTCCGCCTGTCCGGACCGGAGGGACGGATGTATTTTTGAACCAGAGATAACAGTAATAATTAAAAATCATGAAAATGGGTGCTGGAGTTTTTTGGGGGGCACTGCTCATACTGATCGGGCTTGCTCTCATCATACGATTCGTTTTTAACGTGGATTTCCCTGTATTCAAGGTCCTGTTTGCCCTGTTCTTCATCTACATAGGGCTGAGGATCCTCTTCGGGAGTTTTGGCCTGTTCCGGTTTGAGACCGGGCCGAATGACGTACTCTTCACTGAAAAAGGATTTTACCAGCCCGAACCCAACAAGGAGTACAACGTGGTTTTCGGGAAGGGTAATTTTGATTTCACTCACATCGACCTCAGCCAGGGGAGTGTCAACGTTAAAATAGGTACCGTGTTCGGTGCATCCGAGATCAGGATCGCCCGGGACATGCCGGTCAAGATCGTGACGGATGCGGTGTTTGCAGGAGCACAGCTGCCGGATGGCAATACGGCGGTATTCGGGTCCTCCACCTACCAGAGCGCAACTTTTAATCCGGATTCAAACCATCTCAAGATCAAACTTGATGTGGTCTTCGGTGGAGCCGAGGTGAAGCGGGAATAAACCCGGGGTAAAGCGGGAATAAACCACTGCCAGGATAGACCGGTACCGGAACCGGGAAATATCTGCGGTTATCTGAAGGGGCACCGTTCCGACCCCCTCCGGATCTCCGCAGATTTTTATGTTTGCCGATTTTTATATTTTTATCCTATATTCTGAGGCAACATGCCCCGCACCCTGGTCAATCATAAAGCCGAATTCGGCACCCTGCCGGTCTTCATGACCGCCATTTCAACCATCCTGGGAGCCATCCTGTTCCTGCGTTTCGGGTATGCCGTCGGGCACACGGGATTCATAGGGGCCATCGGGATCATTGCACTTGGACACCTGGTTACCATCCCCACAGCGCTCGCCGTAGCAGAAATTGCCACCAACCAGAAAGTGCTAGGGGGCGGAGCCTATTACATCATTTCGCGTTCCTTCGGACTCAACATAGGGGCTGCCATAGGAATCACCCTTTACCTTTCCCAGGCCATTTCGGTGGCCTTCTATGTCATTGCATTCGGGGAAGCCTTCGAACCGATCATCCACTGGCTCTCGGATTCCTATAACATCCTTATACCCGACACCCGCTTCATCACCATCCCTACCATGCTGGTCATCGGGGCCATCATCCTGACACGCGGTGCACACCTCGGCATGAAAGCACTTTACCTGGTCGTGGCCCTGCTTTTTACCTCCATCCTGTTCTTCCTGGCCGGAAAATCCACCAGTGAAGAAACCAGCTTCGTTTTGAACAACCACATATCCGGGGCCGATCCGTTCTTTTACGTGTTCACCATCATCTTTCCGGCTTTTACCGGGCTGGCTGCGGGACTGGGACTTTCAGGCGATCTGAAGAATCCCACAAAGTCCATTCCCAAAGGCACCCTCTGGGCCACCCTGGTGGGCATGATCATCTACATACTGGTAGCCTATAAACTCACCGTTTCCGCAAGCCCGGAAGAACTTGCAACCGACCAGCTGATCATGCAGCGCATTGCCATATGGGGACCCATAATTCCAATCGGACTTGCAGCCGCCACCCTTTCCTCGGCCCTGGGATCGATCATGGTGGCACCCCGCACCCTGCAGGCCATCGGGCTGGATAATGTTTTCCCGACGAAATTCATCAACGACTGGTTCGCCAAGGGAAGGCCGGTTTCGAACGAACCGTTTAACAGTTCTCTCATTACAATACTGATCGCATTTGTTTTTGTCGGCATAGGGGAACTGAACTTCGTGGCCAAAACCATTTCCATGTTCTTCATGGTAACCTACGGCGCCATCTGCACCATTTCACTCCTCGAACATTTCGCGGCGGATCCCTCCTACCGGCCTACCTTCCGTTCCAAGTGGTACATTTCGCTGATCGGCGCGGTATTCTCCATCTGGCTCATGTTCAAAATGAACGGCCTGTATGCAATCATTTCCCTGGTCATCATGGGCCTGATCTATTACTCGGTCACCACCTACAGCAAGGAGAAAAAAGGCCTGGGAAAATTGTTCAGGGGAGTGGTCTTCCAACTCAGCCGCCAGCTGCAGATCTTTGCTCAGAGGGCCGACAAGGAAGACCCGGAAAAGTACTGGCGGCCCTTCGTCATCTGCATTTCCCAGGATACTTTTGTGCGAAGATCTGCTTTTGACGTGCTGCGCTGGCTGTCACTCAGATACGGTTTCGGGACCTACATCCATTACATCGAGGGATACCTTTCGAAAGAAACCAACCAGAATTCGAAGGAGATCCTGAAAAAACTGATCAACCTGGCCGCCGGAAGCCGGAACCGGGTTTACCTCGACACCATCATCTCCCCTTCCTACACCTCGGCCATTGCACAGGTCATCCAGCTCAGCGGGATCTCAGGGAAGGGGAATAACATGATCCTTTTCGAGTTTTCCAGGACCAACCCCGAGGCACTGACGGAAGTGCTGAAGAACCACCGCCTCCTGGAAACCGCGAACTTCGACATCTGCGTGCTGAATACCAGCTATAAAAGCTTTGGTTACAAGAAGGACATCCACATCTGGATATCCATCATGGACTATGAGAATGCGAACCTGATGATCCTTCTGGGGTACATCATCCTGGGGCACCCGGAATGGAGAAGGGGCCAGATCAAGATCTTTGCCATGCATACACCGGATGAACTCGAGAGAAAGCGGATGGACCTGCTGGACCTGATAAAATCCGGACGGCTCCCGATCTCACCGGCCAACGTGGAACTGATCGCCGCCGATCCCGATATCAGTCCCAAGCAGATCATCTCGCAGAAATCCCTTGATGCCGACCTGACCATAATCGGTTTCCGGAGCGAACTGATCAGGGCGGAAGGGATCAAGATCTTCACTGGGTATGAGGACATTGGCAACATCCTTTTCGTAAGTTCCACCAAAGAAAAGGAAATCAGGTAGGCGACATCACCCCTATTCGCCATTATTTTATAATTTTACTTCTACATACCGGAACCCTGAAGCATGAGCAAAAAAATCGCTGTATTCCCGGGATCCTTTGATCCGTTTACCATTGGACATGAATCCGTCATCATCCGCTCCATGCCCCTTTTCGATGAGATCATCATAGCCATCGGCACCAATACAAAAAAAGAGGCCCACTTTCCCCTCGAAAGCAGGATGGAGATGATCCGGGAGGTATTCAGGGACAAGCCGCAAATAAAGGTGAAGAGCTATTCGGGGCTCACGGTGGATTTTTGCAAACAATGTGGTGCCAGGTACCTGTTGAGGGGACTGCGGACCTCCGCTGATTTCGAGTACGAAAGGGTCATTGCCCAGACCAACAAGGCCATGTACCCGGACCTCGAATCCGTTTTCCTGCTGACACTCCCCGAACATACGCACATCAACTCGACCATAATCCGCGACGTCATCCGCTACGGCGGGGACGCCAGCAAGTTCATCCCCCGTGCCATTGACCTTTCAAAATACACCGGCAATGAATAGACCCATTTTCAGGACCATCCTGCTTCCCGTTCTCCTGGCCGTTGCAGGTTCCCTGGCGGCGGCAGATACCATGACCATTCTCAAGGGCAGGAATCCCGGCTATGCAGGTGATACGCTGGTATTCCTCTCTTACTCAAACATGGTATCATTCACAGAGCGGGAAGTGGGCAGATGCGCGGTCAGCGACAGCGGCCTTTTCGAATGCAGCATCCCCCTGGCAGAAACCCGGCACATCTTTGCCCATCTCGGGGTGTATAACTGTTACCTGTATGCCGAGCCGGGAATGGTCTATAACCTTCAGCTGCCCAGGAAGCGGGAAAAGAGCCTGCAGGAGCTGATGAATCCCTTTTTCGAGGAAACCGCTGTCCACCTGAATGTTAAGATAGAGCAAAACCTGCGGAGCCTCCCCCTTCCACCGCTTGACCAGGAACTTAACTTCATGATCCGGGCCTTTAACGATTCCTTTTACCCCTACTATTACAAATTTGTCATCGAGGCCTATGGTAACCAGGTTGACCGCAAGGAACTGAATAAGGCCGAGAAGGAGATCATTTCCGCATTCGATTCCCTTCCGGGAACGTACCTGCATGCATACATCAATTACAGGATGGGACTTCTGGAGCATTACGGCGGCCAGGAAAGCAGCCAGAAGATCATCCAGGACTATTTCCTCGGCAGGCCTGTTCTTCTGCAGAACCCTGCCTACATGGAACTGTTTAACCAGGTTTTCAAGGATTATTTCCTGGCATTCTCCGAAGAACATCCGAACCTGAGATTTCCCCTGGTCGTTAACCGGGATATGGATTATTCGGCTGCCAACAGTATCCTGAAAAAGGAAGCCTCTCTTGTAAACGATACCCTTCGCGAGCTGGTCCTGCTAAAAGGACTCTATGACGGTTTTTACGACGGGAAGAACATTCCCTCGTCCATGATACAGCTGCTGGATTCATTAAAGAACAACAGCTCCATCCGGTACTGCAGGCAGGCTGTTCAGGATATCATGCATGAGATCACCAAACTCCTGCCCGGTTACCAGCCTCCGGATTTCGCACTTTATGATTCGGACAGCACCCTGGTGCATCTTTCGGATTTCCGCGGGGATTACGTATACCTGAATTTCTGCAATTCCTTCGGATATTATTGCGTTCGCGAATACGAGTATCTCAGGATCCTGTATGAACGACTCCAGGGCAGCATCCGCATCGTGACCATCCTGGTGGATGACAGCTTCAACGACATGAAGCAACTGGTTGAAAGCAATAATTATCCCTGGATTTTCCTGCACTTTTCAAACCAGCCGCAGGTACTGGAAGATTATGACATCCGAAGCTATCCGTCCTATTTCCTCATCGGACCGGAAGGGAAGCTGATCCTCTCGCCGGCCCCCTCACCCGTTGAAAATTTCGAATCAACCTTCCGGAAGATCTCTTCCGGGCAATGATCCCGAACGGCCCAGACAGCCAGTTTTCCGGATGACCGGATTCCCGGACGGCTGCCATAAGGGACCGGACGTCAGCAATTAAAATGCTCCCCTGATTATTTCACGGATGGACTGGAAGGTGTTACTGCAAATCTCATCCAGCTGCGCGGAATCGATCCAGCGCACCTCGGTGATCTCCTCTTTCGTAAGCGGAATGGGCTGTTCAGAACCGGAATAAAGCATCAAGTACCAGTCGGTTCTCTTGAGGATGAAATTGCCTGGAGCTTCATAAATATGGTAGGTTGATTGCAGGAATTCCTGCAATTCAATTCCCTCTAAACCGCACTCTTCCACAACTTCCCGCAGGGCCGTCTGCTCCATGGTTTCACCGGGCTCGGCTTTCCCCTTGGGGAGATCCCACTTCCCCCGCCTGAAAATCACCAGAACCTCACCCTTCCCGTTCCTTATCAGTCCCCCTGCCGCAGGAACAAGGGTAAAGCACTGGCTGAAAGTTCTGAACAGGGATTCCTGGTCATCGTGAAAGATGTAAAGATCGCCTGTTTTCCCCGGATCGAGGAACTGCCTGATCTGGGGTTTAAGATCCGTGATGTTCTCAAACGCACAGACATAATCCTTCCCTACTTTGGTCATATCGGGAAGGGTGTCATCCAGGTAGATGGTTCGGTCGTTAAAAAAAACTTTATACATTTGCGCTATGGAGACTTCCAGGAGATTAGCCTTGTATTTATTACAAAGTAAAGCAATTATCATAGATCCTGCAAACCCTTTCACCTGGGCCTCCGGATGGCGCTCCCCCATCTACTGTGATAACCGTAAAACCCTCTCCCATCCTGAGATCCGGAGATTCATAAGGGATTCCTTCACAAAGCTTATCCGCAATCATTTTGCTACAACGGATATCATCGCCGGTGTGGCCACCGGGGCCATTGCCCATGCCGCGATCGTTGCGGAAAGAATGGATCTCCCCCTGCTGTACGTAAGGTCTGCACAGAAATCGCACGGCCTGGAAAACCAGATCGAGGGAGATGTAAAGACCGGCAAAAGGGTCGTGGTCATCGAAGATCTTGTTTCAACCGGGGGCAGCAGCCTCGGGGCGGTTTCTGTCCTCCGCGAAGCGGGACTGGAGGTTTTGGGAATGGCCGCCATTTTTACCTACGATTTCCCGATTGCCGCTGAAAATTTCAGGAAAGCCGGATGTGTCCTTCATGCGCTCGGCAATTACGGGGACCTGATCGAAGAAGCGGCGGGGACCGGATACATCCGTGCGGAAGACCTTGAAACGCTTCGGGCCTGGCGGATGGACCCGGCCGGCTGGAAGCGTGATAAAACCTGATGAGCATGTCAAGAATCGAAAGCAGAATAGGGGTCATTAAACAACCCGCCGAGAATATCTATGCATATATTTCAAATTTTGATCATTTCAAATCCCTTATCCCGGAGGACAGGATAAAGGATTTCGAATCCAGCGGCGATTCGTGCAGGTTTACGGTGGACGGGATCGGACAGGCGGGACTGAAAATCATCGAAAAGGAACCTTTCAAACTGATCAAGATAAGAAGCGATGAACAGACCGCCTTTGATTTCCTGCTTTGGATACAGATCAAGGAAGCCGGACCCGGCGATTCACGCATCAAGATCACCACGGAGGTCAGCCTCAATCCCATGATGGCCGCCATGGTCAAAAAACCCCTGCAGAACTTCGTGGACACCCTGGTGGATCAGGCCGAAAAACTGGACTTCGACCTCCCCTGATGACTTTTTTTTTAACGGTTTCAGAACATTCCCGGGATACCGGGTCCGGCCTGAAAAATCAGCCTATGGCCGGATCAGTCAAAATATTCGATCTCCTTGAAAGCATACCTGCGCAACTCGCCTCCCTCATGCTGAAGCTCCAGTTCCCCCGCCGGCAGTACCCCGCGGATTCGTCCCACGAAAAAATCTTTGCCATCCGAAAAACGGGCCGGTATGCCAAGGAGATGGAGCCTGGTATGGTAGGATTCCATGATCCGTTCAGTATCCCCGGCCAGCAACACCCGGTACCAGCCTTCCAGGGCAACCCTGAAGTCCTCCAGCAGCAGATTCATGTCAAAATGACACCCTTTTTCCAGGAACATTGACGTAGGGGCAGGAATTCCCGGATCAAATCTTTCCTGGTTCACATTCCAGCCGACCCCGATCACCGAATGGCTGATCCTGTCCCCCACGATGCTGTTCTCGATCAGTATGCCGGCTATTTTCCGGGTCCCCGCAAGGATGTCGTTCGGCCATTTGATGACACACATAACATCTTGTTTATCAAGAACTTCGGTAATCGACAACGAAGTTATGCGCGAAAGGTTGAATGCCGATTCAAGGGGCAGGGACTCCGGCCTCAGCAAGAGGCTGAAAAGGAGGTTCTTTCCCCTTTCACTCGACCAGGTGTTCCCACCGTGCCCCTTCCCGGCGGTCTGGTACCCGGCCCTTATTACGGTCCCTTCCTCCAGGTCTTCAATCCCGAGCAGCCGGTTCATCTCCCCGTTGGTTGAACCTATTTCCGCGTATTCCCTGGTCTCGAGGCTTAATTTTTTAATAAACATGGTTTTCTCTTTTCTCCGCAAAATCAGTTGAAAGCTGAACAAAGTTCGCTAAAAATCGTTTATTACCGAAAAGCTAAGTTTCAGATAATGGCATGCCTTTTGAACACCGGCAGCAGTAAGAGTCATTAAAATTCATTATTTTTGCGATAAATCCGGGGATGAAGAAGAAGCAGGAGCAAGTTTCCGAATTGTTGGGGAAATCCATCATCGATTGCATTCAGGAAAAGAAAGGCCAGAACATAGTTCACATCGACCTCTCAAAGACCGACAATTCGGTCTGCGAATATTTTATTATCGCACATGCAGATTCGAGTACACAGGTCAGGGCCATCGCAAATCATGTTGAAGAGAGCCTGAAAAAAAAATATAAAACACGGGCCCTTCACGCCGAGGGTTATGAGAATGCACAATGGATACTGCTGGATTACAACAGCATCGTGGTTCACATCTTCCTGGAGCAGATCCGGGAATATTACAAGCTTGAGGAACTCTGGGCGGATGCGGAAATTGAAATGATCCCTGAACCGGAAGCAGATTTTTAATAAGCGAAATGGCAGAACAGAAAAAACAAACGGATCCCTCCCCGAGACAGGATGATAAATCAGGCCGGGGGAATAACCCGAAACCCAAGTTCAATGTATACTGGATCTACGGGATCATCGGACTTGCGATTATCGCCACTTATTTCTTGAGAATGGGGAACGGAGCACAGGAGATCACCCGAAGGAAGTTTGAGACCGAGATGCTCGCAAATCATGAAGTTGAGAAGTTGGTCATCGTGAACGGGGAAAAAGTCGAGGTGTATATCAAACCCGATGTACTTGCTTCAGGAAAATATAAGGATGTCAAGAGCAAAGGTTTCGCTCCATTGGCCGGTCAGGGCCCACAGTATTATTTTACAATTGGCTCCCCGGAGGTATTTGAACAGCAGCTTGAGCAGGCGATGAAAGGATTCAAGGAATCCGATATCATCTACCCGGAATACGCGACCAGGAGGAATGTTTTCACGGATATGCTCGGCTGGCTTCTCCCGATCTTTTTGCTGGTGGCCGTCTGGCTGTTCATATTCCGAAGGATGAGTGCGGGACAGGGAGGCGGAGGCGCAGGGAACATCTTCAGCGTTGGAAAATCCAAGGCCAGGATATTCGATAAGGATGCGCATGTTAAGACTGATTTCAAGGATGTAGCTGGACTGGAGGAGGCCAAAGTGGAGGTCAAGGAGATAGTTGATTTTCTGAAGAACCCGAAAAAATACACCGAACTTGGAGGAAAAATCCCCAAAGGAGCGCTCCTTGTTGGCCTCCCGGGTACCGGTAAGACCCTGCTCGCTAAAGCCGTTGCAGGAGAGGCAAATGTTCCGTTCTTTTCGATCTCCGGATCCGATTTCGTTGAGATGTTCGTGGGCGTGGGGGCCTCCAGGGTCAGGGACCTGTTCAAGCAGGCCAAGGAAAAAGCTCCATGCATTGTATTTATAGATGAGATCGATGCCGTAGGGCGCGCCCGGGGCAAAAACCCGAATTTCGGGGCCAATGATGAAAGGGAAAATACCCTGAACCAGTTGCTCACCGAAATGGACGGTTTTGACACAAATACCGGTGTGATCATTATTGCAGCCACAAACCGTGCAGATATACTGGACCGGGCCCTGCTCAGGGCAGGCCGGTTTGACAGGCAGATCCATGTTGAACTGCCAGACCTTAAGGAAAGGAAGGAGATCTTCAATGTCCATCTCCGTCCCCTCAAGCTGCAGAAAAACCTGGATGTTGAATTCCTGTCAAAGCAAACCCCTGGATTTTCCGGTGCGGACATAGCCAATGTATGTAACGAAGCAGCCCTGATCGCTGCCAGGAAGAACAAGAAAGCAGTTGAAAGACAGGATTTTCTCGATGCGGTGGACAGGATCATAGGGGGACTTGAAAAGAAAAACAAGATCATTACCCTGCAAGAAAAACGAACCATAGCCTTTCATGAAGCCGGACATGCCACGGTCAGCTGGCTCCTCGAACATGCCAATCCCCTTGTCAAGGTAACAATTATTCCCAGGGGGAAAGCACTCGGAGCGGCCTGGTACCTGCCGGAAGAACGCCAGATCACCACAACGGGTCAGCTGCTTGACGAAATGTGTTCAGCACTGGGTGGAAGGGCTTCCGAAGAAATCACTTTCGGCCAGATATCCACCGGTGCACTGAATGACCTGGAACGTGTCACTAAGCAGGCCTATGCCATGGTGTCTTATTTCGGCATGAGCGACAAGGTGGGCAATAAAAGCTTCTATGACTCCTCAGGGCAGGCAGACTTTAATTTCAGCAAGCCCTATTCGGAGAAAACTGCAGAATTAATTGACGAGGAAGTCAACCTCATGATTGAAAAGGAATATGTGCGTGCTAAAAAGATCCTGGGGGAAAATATTGACGGATTGAACAGGCTTGCAAACCAGTTGCTTGAAAAGGAGGTGATCTTCAGCGAAGACCTGGAAAAGATCTTTGGTCCCCGGCCATGGGAGAAAAAGGAACTGGTAGCTAAAAAACCGGAACCAAAGAAAAGGACTACCCCGGCAAGGAGAAAGAACGAAAAAGATCAGGTTGAAGAAAAGGCCGAAGAGGCCGGACCGAAACTGGGGGAAAAGAAACAGAAGGAGGAAACCCCGAGAAGCAAGACGGCTTAGGTAACCATTAATTCCTTTCCCCGATGGAAAAAGGCTGGGTCATCGCGTATACCACGAACCAGGAATACAAGGCTGGGATCTTCAGGGAAGTTCTCAGCAATAATGGCATCCCGGCACATATCATCAATAAAATGGACCGGATCTACCAGACATTCGGAGAGATTGAAGTTTACGTTCCCGATTCCCATATCCTGAAGGCCAAAATGCTCGTCAGGGAATTTGAAGGATGAAACCGTCCTGCCCATGAAAGAGACCTTCACGAGATCGCTGACAGGAATTGTATTCGTTGCCCTGGTTATTTTTTCCCTGCTGATGCATCCTGTCGCATACCTGGTACTTTTCGGGCTGGCCTGTACGGCTGCATGGATTGAAATAACAAGGCTATTCCCCGAACGCTTCAGTCCGGGCATTTCCATCACCGGAGCAGTTTTCGTTGTCGGCTGTTTTCTCCTGGTTTTTTTTTTCGCGGCCGGATCCCTCTCCGGAACCTGGCTCCTTCTCCTTCCGGCGGCCCTCCTGCTGATCGCCATTCCCGCACGGTTTACCGGCCCTTCGCCCGGCAGAAGCCTCGCCCTTCTCATTCCACTGATCATCTGGCTCTCTGCCGGATTCAGTTCCATGCACCTGCTGGCCTGGCTGCCGGGCAAAGACACAGCCTACTCTCCCCGTTGGATCCTTTTCACATTTTATCTTCTCTGGATGAACGATACCCTGGCATATGTCACCGGGCGACTGCTGGGAAAGCATCCCATCTGGCCGCGTGTGAGTCCCTCTAAAACCTGGGAAGGCGCTGTTGGAGGGGCCATGTTCACCCTTGCCCTTGCGATTGTGCTCAGCTGGTACTATACCCGGCTTTCCACGCTGGAATGGATCATTTTCGCCATCCTGATCATCCTTTTCGGCAGCCTCGGCGACTTTCTCGAATCCTGGATAAAGCGGAAAGCAGGCGTTAAGGACAGCGGCAGTCTGCTGCCCGGGCACGGAGGTATACTTGACCGTTTCGATTCATTCCTTCTTTCCATGCCATTTGTTACAATATTTCTTTACTTCGCGCTATGATCCACAGGGAAGGCTATAAAATATCGCTTATCGTGTTCCTTGTCCTTGCCGTGCTGAACATCCTTGTTTTCCTGTTCACCGGTCCCGCCCCGGCAGCCTGGACTGTCTCTGCTGCTTCAGCCGCTTTTATGGTTTTTGTCCTGCGTTTTTTCAGGGATCCGGAACGAAAAGCCACATTCTCCGCCGACCGGATATATGCCCCCGCTGACGGGAAGGTCGTCGCTGTTGAGGAAACATTGGAGGAGGAGTACCTGAAGGACCGGAGGATACAGGTTTCCATCTTCATGTCCGTCTGGAATGTGCATGTCAACTGGTTCCCTGTGGGAGGAACGGTCACCTACTACAGGTACCATCCGGGCAAATACCTGGTGGCCAGGCACCCGAAATCCTCCCTGCTGAATGAAAGGAATACCACGGTCATTAAAACAAAACGGGATGATGAGATCCTGGTAAGGCAGATCGCAGGCACCATTGCAAGACGGATCGTCAGCTATGCATTAAAGGGCAGGAAAGTATCTGCCGGCGATGAACTGGGATTCATCCGGTTCGGTTCCAGGGTGGATGTTTTCCTTCCGCCCGATTGCATTGTCCTGGTCAGACCCGGCCAGAAGGTCAGAGGTTTGCACACCTCCCTGGCCCAGTTTAAATAGCATTTTCGGACTTTTTTATTTATAAGACAGAAAAGAAAGACCCTGAAAAGAAATAGCTCAAACCGGCTGATGATTAAAGGCTGTTCCCGTAAGCACATAGGGAACAGCTTTTTTTTTAATTTTGCCTGAAGAAAATACCCCTATGTACCGAACCGACATATTGCCAGTAACCGGAGACGTTTCGTGGATTGGCTCGCTGGACCGCGACCTGGTCAGTTTTGACATCGTGATGGAAACGAAATACGGAACCACCTATAATTCCTATTTCATTAATGCCGAAAAGAAGGTCATCATCGATACCGTCAAAAAGAACTTCCGGGAAGAATTCCTCAGCAGGGTGAATTATCTCTGCAATCCCGCAGAAATAGACTTTATTATCTGCAACCATACCGAACCGGACCATTCGGGAAGCCTGGAAGCTCTGCTTGAAATTGCCCCACGGGCTACGGTCGTCGGGAGCGGGCAGGCACTGAATTACCTTTCCGAAATGATTGACAGGCCGTTTAAATCGATGAAGATTAAGGACGGGGACACGCTGGATCTGGGGAACAAATCACTCCGATTCATCGGGGCGGCAAACCTGCACTGGCCCGATACCATTTACACCTATCTTGAGGAGGAGCGCCTCCTGTTTACCTGTGATTCCTTCGGCGCCCATTACTGCGATGAACAGATGTTCGATGACCTTGTGGGGGATTATTCGGATGCTTTCCGGTATTATTTCGATGTCATCCTGAAACCCTTCAGCAAATTCATGCTGAAAGCCATTGAGAAGATCGAACCGCTTGAGATTTCCGTGATCTGCCCTGGGCACGGTCCCATTTTAAGATCAACCTGGAAGGAAAAAATACGGCACTCGAAGGAATATTCCTTACAATTCCTGGATTCCCAGGAAGGAAAGGATCACAGGGTCCTGATCACCTACGTATCGGCATACGGCTACACCCGGGAAATGGCAGAAACCATTGCCAGGGGGATCCGAGAGGCCGGCGAAATAGAGGTGAAGATCCTTGATATTGAGCATATACCCCTGGGTGAGCTTGAAGAAAACATCGTACGTTCGGGTGGGATACTGGTCGGATCCCCCACCATAAACCGGAATACGCTTCTCCCGGTCTACCGGATGTTTTCGGTGGTCAATCCCATCCGCGACAAAGGAAAACCCGCCGCATCATTCGGCTCCTATGGCTGGAGCGGTGAAGCCGTGCCCCTGATCGAAGAACACCTGAAAAACCTGAAATTTGAAGTCGTTCAGGGCGGCCTGGCAACGAAGTTCCACCCGGGTGAGGACAAGACCGCCGAATTGCTTGAATTCGGAAGGACCTTCGGGCTGAGGTTCCTCGAAAACCAGGTAGCAGAAGAATAGCCTGGATTCGGATTCCGCAGCCCTCGCCCTGTGTTACTGGAGGTTTTGCCCGGTATCTTATCGCAAGATCAGGAGTTTACAGGTACCAATAACTTTCCCATCACGGATTGCACGTACCAGGTAAACGCCCCCTTCAAGTCCCCCCAGATCCATTTCATAGAGTTCGGTACCTGAGGGCAGAAGTTTGTTCAGGACCAATCTGCCGGTGTGTGAGAACATTTGGATCTCCACCGGTCCGGGAAGCGCCCCGTCAAAGGCCAGGATAGTATGGTCCGATGCGGGATTCGGGTAAACCAGCATGGACAGGTTCCTGGATTTGAGAAGATCAGCAACGGAAGTGTGAATGACGGGATCACCGTTCAGGATCCTGTCACTGATGGTCCAGCTCATCTGTGGGGAAGTCTGACTCTTGAAAGCAAACCATCCCGCGGCGTTGCCTTCAAAATCCTCCATGTAAGGTTCACCATCGGTAATATTCCGGATGTAGGGTCTCATGTAGATCGTATCAAATGCGGAAGCGGTGCAGCCCCTGTCCGTTGTTGCCATTAACTCGATGCTGTAATTATCAATGGCACCGAAGGCATAGCTGATTGCTCTCAGCTCATGTCCCTCCTGCATAAACAGTTCTGTTCCCGCCGGATCCGTGATCCTCCAGTTGTAAAGGGATTGACCGTCTTCGGTAACAGACAATCCGTTAAAAATGGTCGGTTCGCTTGTAAAACAATCGGTGTTCCAGTCGACGCTAACATCCGGCGTGTTCCCGATATACTTGGTAATGGATTGATAACTCCCGCACTGGATGTTCTCATCGATCGTAAGGGTAGCAGAGAGCGTAACTGTTCTTTGTCCCGGACGGAGATAATTGTGTGAACCGTCCAGCGTTGTACTGAAATTTGCCTCACTGACAGAGGATAATCAGCTTAAAAGCTGAAAGGCGTTCCTCCTGGGTGAATCCTTTTTCAATACAGGCCTGCAGCATGCCGGGAATGTTTTTAATGCGGCCGGCCTAGTATAGTTACTGGGCTTCCCTGAGCTTGAAGGCACAATCCTCCTGCTGGGCATTGGATTTTGTCAGCAGCAGGAAGGGAAGGACCGGGATGATATACTTAAGGTTTCTCATGGCGGTTTAGGGTTCGCATGGTACATTATTGGTTCAGGGTTCGTATGTATTTTCAGGTTTTCATAGCTGTTCAGATTTCCGTTTAGTTGTCGCGGGATTTCTTCACCCCGATAATTGCGGGTTTTGCTTTGCAGGTCTGTTCAT